>Ga0209149_1001300_pt1 | contig 12412 bp, 9 predicted proteins | sample WorMetTyACAVOLI2_FD_187423 | JGI IMG/M metagenome (GOLD analysis project Ga0209149, IMG submission 187423) | Marine gutless worms symbiont microbial communities from Max Planck institute for Marine Microbiology, Germany - Olavius algarvensis... ... | reverse complement strand
TGGAACACTAATAGGAAACCCTACCCCAGGAATTCAATGGTACAACTTTCGACCCCCTGGGGTGACCCCTAACCAGGGAATGGGCCCCCGTGAGGCGCTTTTTGTCAAATTACTTTGACCTCTTGTTCTGTATACACTTGAACAGATAATGGCAGTTTCATGCGAAATCTAACGAGCTGACCGATGCCTTTTTGGCTTGTCTTCCTGACTGAGCACAAGGTTTTTCACTGCTACGCGACAAACGCGGTACCGCTGCCTGGAAGCGGGACAATTGTACCCGTCTTGTGGATTCTCTTCAGCAGACTGTCGATGCTTCAAAGTTTCCAAGCCTTGTCAGGCAATTCCCTCAACAGCCTTCGTGCACCATACTGCTTTGACAGATACAGATTTTTAATCAGAATTATATCTGCCTGAAATTTTCATGATTTTGTTTAATTTTTGCTGATGTTTAGGTCTTGACAATTTCCCAAGGTAAAGTAGCTGCACGAAATAGGTGAGGTGGGAAAATAAAAACACCTGTCGATGGCCTGTACTCTTAGTAATAAGTGTGCCAAAAATCTGTCTAAACGGACAGTTCTACTTCAACTTATCATCAAAAACGTGGTCACATGTTTTTTTTGGAACATTGTATACTAATCCGTTAGATATGCAGACAGACATGCACTTCCTCAAAATGTCTTCTAAAAAAGCCTACACCAGCCGAGCTGTAGCTCGACAGCCAATAGCGTACATGTAATATTGATACTGAACTTACTAAAATGTAAAGTGGATTTATATAGTGCATCATTATGAAAATCTCTAATGCGCTATGCTAGAAAAAAAGATGTTAACAGACGCCTAAATTGTTCGAAAAACGAGATTATGAAAGCGTGTGTATAGCGTGGTAACGTTGTGTTGATGACGTGTGCTGGTTGTACGTACACTACAGTCGTGATGTTCTTCAATCAATCGTCGATGCTGATCTGTCTGATGCTGCGTTCCCCTTCTCCACACACAAGGTTCGCTTTGTATCAAGACTTAGTGTCGTTCTTTCAGAGACAAGTGATAGGCCTATTCACACTTCCCCGCTGTTCTTACTATAGACGCATTTATTAGGCGGTGACGTCCCTCAGTAGTAGCTGCATGGACTTGGCGTTCATTATTACCGCGCGACGCGTATGCACATAGTGCGGACTATGCCGTGGCAATATGTCTCTCCGTCCGTCTGTCTGTCACACGCCGGTATTGAGTCTAAACGGTTATACATATCCTCAACGTTTTTTTCACCATCGGGTAGCCCCACCATTCTAGTTTTCCCATACCAAACGGGATGGCTATATTCCGACGGGGACCCCCCTAGCGGGGGCGTCGAATGCAAAGGGGGTATGAAAAAATCACGATTTTCGACCAATATCGGACTTTATCTCGGAACTCATGCAATATAGAGCCATAGTTACTATGGAAGGCGAATAGGAAACCGCACCCAAACTTTCGAATAGTACCAGTTTGAAAGATCCTGAGTGACCTCTAACCCAGATTTCAAGGTCACGATATTCAACGTCGAATAACTCAAAAACGGTACCAGATAGAGCTATATTTACGATGGCGGACTAATAGAAAGTCGTATGGTCTATCGAATGGCGCCATTTTCAATGACCTTGAACAACCCCTAACCCAGTTTTCAAGGTCACGCTATAATTTGACATTGAGTATCTCATAAACGATTAAAGATACGGCCATAGTTACTGTGGAATAGGAAACCGCGCCCAAGCTTTCGAATGGTACCAGTTTGAATGACCTTGAGTGACCTCTAACCCAAATTTCAAAAAATCACGATATTATTCAACGTCAAATAACTCAAAAACGATACAAGATACAGCTATATTTACAATGGCCGACCAATAGAAAGTTGTATGTGATCTATCGAACGGCGCCATTTTCAATGACCTTGAACAACCCCTAACCCAGTTTTCAAGGTCACGCTATTCTTTGACGCTGCATACCTCATAAACGGTTAAAGATACGGCAATAGTTACTATGGAAGGCGAATAGGAAACCGCACGCAAGCTTTCGAATGGTACCAGTTTGAATGATCTTCAGTGACCTTTTCAAGGTCACGATTATTCAACGTCAAATAACTTGAAAATGGTACAACATACAGTTATACTAACAATGGCCGACCAATAGAAAGTCCTGTATGAACTATCGAACGGCGTCATTTTCAATGACCTTGAACGACCTCTATCCCCAATTTCAAGGTTACGCCATTATTTGACGCTGAATATCTCATAAACGGTACGACATACAGACATAGTTTCAATGAAATACCAATGGGGACTTACACACGCCCTACAGTATTCAACAGTGACATTTCGAATGACCTTGAGTGATCTCGAGTGACTTAGCAAAATATTCAATGACACGAAGTGTTGCGCGGTCTCTCGGCGACAGCTGCAGCTTCCCGTCGTCTTACAAGCTGCAGCTATAGCTAGTGAACAGCGGGTGCGATAGCACGAGCGATTCCTTTATTTTGGAACATTAAGTTGAGGCCAAAAAAAGTTTACCAAAATGTTAGTCAAGTTCAGTAATAGAACGCGATTACGCAAAGACGTCAAATATTGTACAGGTAGTCAGACAGTAGTCCAAGGGACAGTTTGAATCGGCAGATCAAGGCATAATGAATGAAAATTCCGATTTCAAGCACTACACGGTCTGCGGGGTGAGTTTTGATGTGTCTGGCGCCATTTAATCAATAGATAAATAAAATGAAAAACACTTTTATACCAGTTTTAGTGTTGGAGTGTGTTTCCCTGCACGTGGTAGGCCTAGTTGACGATTGTGGTTGTGATGTGATCAACAGCTGGTGACGGTCGCGGGACATTCAGCACGTGCCGTCAGACTGTCGTTCGTCGGTGAACTGGGCTGGGAACTTCACGTACCGAACTCCTCAGCTGAGAACGTCTATCAAGCAGTTTGGGAAGCTGGCTCTCAACACGGCCTTGTCAACGCTGGGTACAGAGCGATAGACTCGCTCAGCATTGAGAAAGGTTCATCATTCGTGCTGTTTCATTTCGTCAGCATCTTCCTGGTCGGACCTTGTCACAGTCACGTGACCTTGCAATTGACCACAATATCATCATCTTTTATCTTATCACCGTCTTCATAAACATCTCTTTACCCTCGAACTGCTTACACCAACTCTAGAATCTTTCCCCATATTTTAGCTTTTCTTTCACGTTTTTCGCTGATTATCAGTTTTGGTGGACTAAGGTAGTTTACTTCAGTTTTTGAGTGCATTTCGGGTGCAAATTTTAGGACGGAAGGTCAATGTATATTTTACAGGACACAAGTTCAAACGCAGAAAAAGTTATTTAAAATGAGACTGTGAAAATCGTATAGGCTGTTATTTTCCGCATTAGGCCTACACGTGTAGGCCTAACTGATGACACAATTTTAGGTAAGGTATGTAAGCCGAGGCCTAAACAGCTCAAAGCTCTGACACAAAACTCGCCATAACTGGATCACGGACACCAAACTATACGACAGCTTAGCTTAGAACTTGGCCCGAAGTGAGACACTACGGTAATTAGCTATGTCAACAAACAGAGAATTGGGAATTATTTGCATATCATTCATCTGACGAAATTAGTTTTGGTTGCCAACATCAAGTAGACGGGAGTTTTTACACACCTGTAATCAGGTGACTGCTGTGTGTTGCCTGCTTGTCTATTGAAACTGAAAACGTAGTTGATATAGGACACTTTTTGAATAATTTCGCATTTTACTCATGCAATTCTCTGTTAGAAATAGACGAACTCTGTTGCTAACACACCGTGACAGCCATACTGACACTGGACGAATAATGGTCATGTTTTAAAAGTACCATTAATTTCAGGCTATCGTCACTGGCATGCCGATCTTCGCTCTGATGACACTCCACTCGAGGCCGGACTTGGCTTCACGTGCAAACTAAAATCTCCAGTCAACTTCCAGGGCCGTGACTTCATAGAGAAACAAAAAGCCAGCGGGCTGCGGAGGAGAATCGCCTGCTTCACCATTGAGAAGTACGTTAACGATAGATTCTCTCTGTTCTCGCTCACGACGGTTACAGTCCATGTTAATGTAGAATATAAAATATTACTCCTAACGCGATAAGGCACGTACCGTCACTGTGTAAATAATTGTAAACATCATAGCGAATTAGACAGATATAGAAGACATTTGCACGAGTCTGTAGGTTTTGTAATAATAATAATAATATAATATAATATCCAAGACAATGTTTATGGTGATGTCATCATGGCAGAGCCACTGCGAGAGTTCACCCGGTTCATCTGATGAATGTAGAACGGCGCCAAGCGGCCACCGACCCAAGACCAAGCCAGACGACTTAGGCTATGAGTCCGCGTGTACAGGCTGCCAGAATCTACACCCACCATCGCCATTTATTATTACTCAGCCCTTAAAGCTGATACTCATTTTATCGTCCCAGCTGAGTCGACCTAGTTGGCTGGTTACATACGGAGATGGTTTACCCGTCCACAGACGGTCACCCATCCTGGTACTAACCGGGTTTGACGTAGCGCAACTACGTTGATCGAGGCCAACGCGTTACCACTAAGCCAACCGCCAAACCGTAGGCTGGTAAAAGCGAGACAGATAAAAAAGACTAAGACTAAACGCATAAAATGAATGACGTTGAGATTGAGACGCATTATCGTTTGTTCTGTTATGCTTCAAAACAATTCGTGTTACTGCAGGAGACGCATGGTTTGTCTTCGACAAGATTTTGGCAGTCTCACGACGTCACGTGCACTTTGATTCTAGGCATTTTCGTCCCAAATATGTCAGGGCGGGAATGTAGGGTTAGTGTAAGTGTTATGTAAGCTAGCTAAGTTTAAAGCTCTATGTTTAGAGCTGGGGTATTGAGATTGTGGTTACTGGACAGAGACGACAGCCAAAGTAACGTAGGACTGAAGTGATTGTACTCCAGAGTTTCGAAGTTGAATTTGTCTATTTATTTATTACAGGAGAGTTCCACTGCACGGTCTCGAGGCAGTCTATCGCGACGGAGTCGCCGTCGGGTTTCTACGCCGTGCTGACTACGCATTCAGTATCGACAAGAGTATAGGCTACGGCTACATAGGTCATCATGACGGGCAGCCAGTGACCGCAGAGTACATAAAGACTGGACAGTATAGCATCGAGCATGTTGATGACGTCATACCGGCACACGTTCATCTGCGATCACCGTTTGATCCCGAGAACAAAAGGGTTAAAGGCATATACACACCATAGAAAAGTTATACATGCTGGGGCGTAAACACACAACTGTGATTACAGAATATAGCATTACTGGCCAGCACTGATTGTCCTGTTAGCATCATACTTTCACTGACGTGTACGTACGATGAGCTACGACTTGTGCTACGAGCAACTGGCACGTTAGTTTCCCGTCGTACCCTCGTATCGTATCTGTGACTACACTCATAAACTCCGAACTGCATCCATGAAAGCGCCAGCGTTGTAGTTACATATGAACAAAAATGCAAAAAAACCAAAACTTTAATAAATGCATTTGCTAGCTTTGTTTGCTCCAACATAGCTTATTGTAAGCCCTATAGGTGACTGCTGTCTGTCTGGACATCACCAAACTTTGTTCAAATCGTTACTCCACCTACATGTAGTTTTTCTCTGATTCTCACAAAACTTGGCACACATCATCTATGTGCCAATACGCAAAAACAGTGTAACAGACTTTCCAAATTTTGTTTTTAAAATTTTGGGCTAATTTTTTTTTTGAAATTTTATATTTGGTATGCACTTCATATTAATGCTCGCACGTCTTGCTCCCGTATCTGACTCCTTTTGCATCTTTTCCAAATTTTTTGATAAAATGAGTTAATCACCATAGACAATACTGACACTTTCACATTCAGCAACTGTACAGTTTATTGCATTTACTGCAGATTAATTCTGCATTATTTCATACTTTAACGTGCGTTTGTACAGTAGTTAGATGTGTCGGTATATTTCACGTACAGTCGTAGTGTACTGTCGACTACGAGTGACATTCACACATTCTGCAAACATACATTTTACTATATGATGCAACTGACAGCCGACGTCACCTTGAATAGGGTAGGAGGCTGAGTCAACCTAGGTACTCAGCATGGTTGTGCAGCCAGTGCATCACAGTGACTTTCACAATATATGTTACAGTAAATTTGTGTAATCAGTGATTTCGTGAAATGTCTAGTAAGGGTTAGATTTAGGGTTGGGGTTGAGTAAGGGTTAGGGTTAGTTATTTCGTGTAATAACTGTCAATAAATATCCATAATTAGGCGAAATTACTAGGAATTTCACGTAATCACTGATTACGCAAATTTACTGTAATATATAGACAACAGCTCCTAGCAGCTTGTCAAACACATTGTTTCTGCTATTTCACATGCAGTGCAAGGCATGTCGTCTTTCGCCCTGCTTGCTTTATTCATATTCACCAGATGTCACTACCACTCCTTCACGGCGTGAGTGAGTGACTAGCGTTTAATAGGTCAGGTCATTTGCGACATGAATCTTTGTCTGGCACACTGGCCAGACAACCAAAGTCATAAAACAACCTCGAGAAAATAACACAAAAGAACTGATTAACTTATGGCGGTGATCTGGTCCCAGACATGAAGTCCAGATCACTTTTCCACTACCCTCACCACTGCAGAATTGGCGATTTTAGAAGATTTATTAGCACTTCTCATCCAGTCACCGGCCAATTTTAACGACACTCTGACGAAATGACTGATGCCAACAGGGTAACAAATCCACAACATTTTGGGAGCAATCCGGCAGGTATCCAGATCTGAATCTGGATTAATCTGGAAATCCGTGTTCAAATCCGGGATCATTTTCAGTTGAGATTTTGGCCTCTATGGAGGTTTGTGCTCTCTGCGCATGGTCTGGTGATGTGAAATCAGACGAAAGACATTTATCTAACTGCACAGATTACGGCAGCTACACTCTATGCTTGTACATGTGAACTTTCAAACTACCACAGTTGGCAAAGCTGCGTTGACAAACATCACACTTATACGGACGTTCCCCAGTGTGCGTCCTTACATGCACTTTTAACCTGCTTGCCGTTGAGAAGTTCTCGCCGCAAAACTCGCAGATAAACGGCTTCTCACCGGTGTGAACGCGCATGTGTCTCTTCATGTACCCAGAAGTTGCAAATTTAGCCTCACAGACACCGCAGCTGTACGGCCGCTCGCCCGTGTGAACCCGCAGGTGGGTCTTCAAATCTCCAGATTTCGTAAACTTAAAGTCACAGACGTGACACACAAAGGGACGTTCCCCGGTGTGAATACGTACGTGGACTTTTAGCGTGCTCGAAGTTGTAAAGCTCTGGCTACAGACGTCACAGGTGAAAGGACGTTCACCCGTGTGAATGCGGATGTGCCGTTTCAAATCTCCCGAGTTTGTAAATTTTGACCGACAGACGCGACACTTGAATGGGCGATCGCCTGAGTGAAAGCGCATGTGCGTCCTCAAATCTCCCGACTTAACGAACTTAGACTCGCAGAGATTACAACTAAATGGACGTTCGCCACTGTGACTCCGCACGTGTTCCTTCAACGTGCTCGTCCGTGCAAAGTTCTTGTGGCAAAACGTACACTCAAACGGCCTCTCTCCGGTGTGAATCCTCATGTGTGTCTTCAAGTGACCCATCTCCGCAAATCTTGCCTGACAATCTTCGCACTTATATGGTCGCTCCCCAGTATGCCTACGAAGGTGAACTTTCAGCGCGCTTGCGTGTAAAAATTTCTGGCTGCAGAACTCGCAGACAAACTGCCAGTCACTGCACTGTCTACACAGATGCACTTTTAATGCGCCTCTCTGTGCAAAGTTTTTGCTGCAAGACGTGCATGTAAACATCGGTTCATGAGAATGAGTCGTCATATGAGCCTTCAACAAAGACGAGGACACAAAAGTCTCGCTGCACACATTACAACTAGCAGGTTCGTCTCCGGAATGTAAGCGTACGTGTGCTTTCAAGTTCTTAGGCTCGTCTCCGGAATGTAAGCGTATGTGTGCTTTCAAGTTCCTAGGCTCGTCTCCGGAATGTAAGCCTACATGTGCTTTCAAGTTCCTACTGTTTCTAAATCTGCGTTGACAAAGATGGCATATGAAAGGCCGCTGACATGTAGTCCGAATTACGTGTCGCTTCCTGCCAGCAGCGTGACAATGATTCGTGCAAACCATGCAAGTACACTGCGGTCTGTTACTGTGTTCTTGCACATAGCTGTCACTCAGTACACAATTACTGCAGCTTGACAGATGAGTTGTGTTGTGAGTTGTACACGTGTTGCAGGAACTGTCTGCATGTGTTGCAGATGAGACTTCGTCTTCAACACTCACTTCCTGCACGTCCGGCAGCTGACCATCACATTCTGTACAAAGACAAAAATGCATATATACAGGGTGGCCCAAATATGTTAAGCCACATCTTTAAAAAGTTCCAACTGACTTGTACAATTGTTGGTACTGACTAGAAAATAAGAAATAAATAAGTAAGTAAATCCTGTAAATAAAGCAGTGAATCCTGTAGACGGCAATCACCTGTGAAACGGTACAATGCACTTGGGGTTGGTGATGAAAGAAACTAAGTTATTTAGAGTCTTAATACAGCACAAAAAGATGACTATTTGTTACTGTGTGCACTGCGGATTAAGGCTCAGATGCTCGCAGTTTTAGGACTGCGCAAGAAGACTTGGCACGATGGTGTGATGACATGAAAAGTACTGGTCTGTCACAGGAAGGTGATGCACAGCTGAAAACAAATGTAGTGGAGAATGAACGAAGCAAACGGCTGTCACCGATTCAGCTGGAAAATTGTTGTTAAAAACAGTTTGTGTATAATAAACACCAGGCTGATCAAATCAGTCTATTATAACGGTTCCAAATCAATGAGAAATGCACATCACTTATAAAAATGTATCAAACACGGATGAATCAAGGTCATTACCCAAGTCAGCAGAGACATCTCGTTCCTTCTTCACACTGCAAAGTAAGCACAGTTATTACAAGGTCATCTTTTTGTTATCGATTTCTCATAATCGCATCAAAACTACAGTTCATTAGCCGCAAAGTTTCTAGTTTCCAAGAAGTAATTGCTGTGAGAAATTGCACGGAAAAATCAGCTACAAATACGACTAATTAACCCAAGAAAATCAACTACACTGAGGAACATCCAGAATGTGATTAAATATCAAACCACAATAAAATATAATAATAATATAATAATATTAATATTACTACAACTGCAATAATATTCAGTCAGAACAAACAATAAACATATTTGCATAACATTTGCATAATGTCAAAAAGTAAAATGGCAAAATAAAGCTCATACAAAATTCCATCAGCCACGAACAAAGATCTTATATGTATCCACTGGTTCATGAATGTAAAAGATTATCATATTCAGATCGTCTGAAGTAACTAAATCTGCCAACCCTGCATTTTAGACGTAGTAGGTGACATGATCGAAACATTTAACATAATAAAAAGATTTATGATGAGGAAATGGTACCAAACTTAACATCTAGCTCAACAGAGGTTATCAGCATAAACTACTAACAGAGTGTGAAGTATGACACAAGAAATATTATTTCACTGAAAAAAGTGTAAACATGTGGAATAGTTTACGAAACACTGTAGTAAACTCGTCAACCATCAACCAATTTAAGATATACATTGGTTTAATATATTATTATTATTAAATCAGTATTATGTGTTAAATGAAAATAGTTGTCTACACTACCTGTTACCCCCTCCTCGAGTGGATGTTCCTTATTCATTTCGGTGCCAGAAAAAAATTGAACCACCTATGACACGCACCTATAGATTTAGCAATAGTTTTATAATCTATGGAGCCAAAAATTATCAGACTTGACCAAAGTGTTTTTTTGTTTCTTTTTGTGTTTTCTTTTGTTTGTTTCTCTATGTGCAATTTGGTGTTTTTATAATTTTGATGTGTTCTGTGTTCATTTAGTCCAGCTTTGAAGCTGCACTTTTTTAATAAAGTTAAGTTGAGATTAGAGTTTCGTTGAGTAAAAATTACTTCAAGAACATGTTACAAATGAAACAACAAAGAAAACAATGTACTTTCTGCCAGGCCCTCAGTTACCTTCCTTGCATCAAGGCAGAACTAGCAGCAAGAATACACAGTACCGGTATAGATTATCAGCCTGATTAACTACAAGTAATTGTGATTAAGCTCATATGTTTCACTTAATTCTTTTTATTCAAGCACTTAGTTAACATGCAGGTGAAGAGGCTAACTCCTATGGCCTAAGTTTCTCATTTATGTTTATAAGCAAAAGTCACTGGCAGAAGTTATTATTACTGACTGATAGCAAGTTAAAGATTTCTGAAGGCAATTTCCTGTAAAAGTGTAAGTATTCTGGTTTATATTTTCTCTCAGCAGATGTAAAAGCTCAAAAATAACAAAAGTGAAAAGGAAATCTCTGGGGCAGCTTTTGTAAACATCATTTCAGTATGTGAACTGAGGTTCATTACAGTACCAAGTTAGGTCAAGTTTCGGCAGCAGATCTACAGTGACAGGCTTCACACGACCACCAGCCACTTCTACTGGACAGTGAATGTCATTTGTTGCAGTCTCCATACAACTGGATACTTCAGGCTGGTACAAAAACAAACAGACAAACAACGTATTTCCGTGACTATAATACTTATTATAAATGTAATAATGGATGGCCAGCATGATGAGCACTAGCTTTTCTGGTAGCCTGCCATTGCTGTCTACATTATTTGTATTCTATTATACTGACTTTATGGCAAATAAAATATGTATGTATGTATGTATTTCATATCGTATGGGCCTTCAGTAATAACTTAAAACTACTTTGTTGTGTACTTGTGTTGTTTCAGTTTGCAGCTGCATGTCACATCAAGAGTTTCAGCTAGTCCGTATATGTTACGTGTCTATACACATTGCTAGTCACTGTACACGTCTATACAGCTAGGATGAGCAAATAGTACAAAGTTGGTACACTGGCCGTTGATGGGTGGGCTGTTACATTTGGTACAGCGAGGAGGGACCTGGGTGGGCTGCGGCTCCACCAGGGACCCGGGTGGGCTGTGGCCCCACCCAGTCCCCTCTTGTGTGTACCAAATGTAACAGCCCACCCATCAACGGCCAGTGTACCAATCACTGTATTGCTATATGATGGTCCGTTGCTCTGCGGTTTTAACGTGGCAATTAAAGGGTTAAGTCACAGATTTGGAAGTAGGCTGCCAGTACTTTCTGCCAGGCCCTTGGTTACCTTCCTTGCATCAACATCTTTTGACCAATACCAAATTATACTGCTTGGTGGAAGAGGCACACGTATGTGCACGAAATGCCCAGACTTGTTACACTATAATAAAATGGCCGGCAGTTCAACTCGCAACTTCTTGATCTGTAGCCTAACACCTTAACAATTACACACACCGGTAAAACCGAAGATCACCACCTAACAGGGATAGCGTTATCCGATACCAACAAACGATATACCGTTGGAAAGGTCTCGCCAAATGCTCTTCAGATATGCACTCACTTCCGGTCTAGCTACTCTGTAACACGAGTTATTCGACAAAAAGTGTCTCATTCACCACCATTACACACATTTCACTGCCAAAAATAGCTAATCAAGCTTGTTTTTGTTGACATCGAACGAAATAAGTAAGTAAGCAGTTTAATGTACACACGCCCGTATATCGATAGATTAACAGTACTGTTTAATGTTTTTAAGCCGCTTCCGTCAGCAAGAGCGGCTTCATGCGATGGCCCAGTGATGGGCCTGTCCATCTGTATGTCCGTCTGTGTGTTACTCTGCTTGTGGAAAAAATGCAAAGACGTGATTTTTTTCAAAAACTACGGTACTTAGAGCTATGGTTTCCATTGATGACCTGTAGGTAAGTACGTGGGATTTTCAAAGAACCCATTAACGGTTAATGGGTTCTTTGAAAATCCCACGTACTTACCTGGAAATATAAACGAAACCCTAAAATCCAAGATGGCGGAAAACCGCCATCTTAAAAATCGATATGGCAGCATGAATTGTGCAGACTGGTGCAGAATGATAAGCAAGCAGACTGCTGTAATATGTTTGAAATCGAAACCAGAAATAAAATTCCAATATAGCGGACATTTAGGTGAATTCAAGTGTATTTCGCACAAAAAAACTAATGCCTGTAATGTGAAATTTGCTGAATTGTCGATTTGTGGGTTAATGGGAACTGGGGTAAAACAAGTAAAAGTTTGTTGTCGGAAGTGTCATATTTGGAATCGCCAACACTGAATTGTATATTCACTATGCAACTTTTATGGGGGTACGCTGATGATTAAGGGTAAATTTCTATTTCGCTATTT
>Ga0209149_1001299_pt1 | contig 12418 bp, 10 predicted proteins | sample WorMetTyACAVOLI2_FD_187423 | JGI IMG/M metagenome (GOLD analysis project Ga0209149, IMG submission 187423) | Marine gutless worms symbiont microbial communities from Max Planck institute for Marine Microbiology, Germany - Olavius algarvensis... ... | reverse complement strand
CGGAGTTGCCGCAGCTGGAAGAAACAGGACTTGCATACGGACGTGACGTGGTCAGCCATACTGAGTTGTGCGTCGAAGAGAACACCAAGGTTCGACACGCATATATCAATTTATGGCTGAGATATAACGACTTCTGGTTTGAAAAAACAAACGTCCACCATATTGGAATTCTACTTCCGGTTCCGATCTCGACAATTTTCCCGTAATCTGCATTTTATTCTGCATCTCCTTGCTAAATGTCGTCCAAATCGGAGCAGCCACTGCGGAAATATAACGTCATATCGCTTTATCAAGATGGCGGCCGCGGACGCTAAATACTATTTCCGGTTTCGCATTTGTTGATATCACTGCTTTCAGAAGGTCAAAGTCTATGAGCAAGCCAAATTTTGTCGACATATCTCAATTGATTGCTAAGATTTAACTACTTCCGTTTTTGAAAAAAACAAACGTCCGCTATATTGGAATTCTACTTCCGGTTTTGATCTCTACCACTACCGTAATTTCCATGTCATTCTGCACCAGGCTACCGAATTTCGTCCAAATCGGAGCACCTACTGCAGAAATATGACGTCCTTTCCATTTTCAAGATGGCGGCCGCGACCGCAAAATAGCAGTTCCGGCTTCGTATTTGTTGATGTCATTGCCTTCAGAAGGTCAAAGTCTATCAGCAAACCAAATTCCGTCGGCATATCTCAATTGATGGCTGAGATATAACTACTTCCGTTTTTGAAAAACAAACCTCCGCCATATTGGAAATCTACTTTCGGTTTTGATTTCGACCATTTGCCCGAAATCTGCCCATTATTGTGCATCAGAAATCGCCGTTTCCGGGTTCACATAGGAGATGACATCAGTTCGTGGCGTATCCAGGCCAAATGGACTAGCGCAAGGCTCAGCCCTGGCCCCAACAATGTTTATTCTGTACACAAATGACTTGCCAGTCACTTCATGCCGCAAGTTCATTTATGTATCTCGGTGTCACTTTAGACCGCATGTTGTCATACAGACAGCACCTGCAGAACACAGCAGCCAAAGTGAAAACCAGAGACAACCTTCTGTCCAGGTTGGCCGAATCTAGTTGGGGAGCTAACGTAGACACCCTTCGTACATCTGCTTTGGCACTCTGTTATTCGGCAGCAGAGTACTGCTGTCCAGTCTGGTCCAGATCTCCTCACACCAACCTGGTTGATAAGCAGCTGGCACAATTACACAGTTGCCATGGCTTCCAGTTCTCACCAACATGCCACCACCCAACGTACGGCGAAAGGCCGCATGTGACAAGCTGCTGCAAATCGTTGAAAATCACCCTGATGGCCAGTGCAGGGCCTACCAGGACTTCTTCAACCACCCTTCACCTCGCCTAACTTCCAGAAAGTCTAACCTGTCTCCAGCTGACACTTCATCTCAGTGGAAAGATGAATGGCAGTCTGTCTCTGTGGAAAACAAGAATCTCATTTCTGACACTACTATCCGACTTCCAGGCTTCAATCTCGGTCGTTCAACATAGTTTATGTTAACCCACTTCCGTACTGGACAGGGCCGTTGTGCTGCTAATCTCCACAAATGGCACATGACATCATCAGATAAGTGTCAATGTGGCGGTGTACAGACAATGAGTCACATCGTACAGTCTTGTCCGCTAACTATAGATGTGACTGCTTCGGCTTCACTCAACTGATGACTGCAGAATGTCGCAGTAAAAGCATTCGCGAAATGAATGAATTAGTGAAATGATATTTGTTTTCCTATCACGACTACTTAACTTCCAGACTGCCTTCATGGATGTAGGGACTGTTTTTTTTAGTATTTTTCGTGTTAATCTGTTTTCTTTTTAGGTCTTTTTCGTTGATTTTTTTGTCTGGTTTCATGCAGTAGATATGGCTGTTGGCTGTCTTGTCAGTGTTTGAACGCATGTTATAAATAAAGTGCTTTAATTACAACCCAATAAATAAAGCAGACATACTTATCTCGAAATGTAACTTATTTTTGCGATATATAAATGAACTTTAACTTACGCATGATCTACGTATTCGTTTCATTTTTATCCCGCGTCAGCACGATATTCATAATTTTTTTATAATTCTGTCCGTCTGTCTTTCCGTCCGTCCCTCACACGCCGGTATTCTATAGAAACGGCTTAACAAATCTCATAATTACTTCACCACACGGTAGCTTAATCATTCTAGTTTTACTGGCATCAAGCATTTTCACAAAATTCTGATGGGGGCGCTAAATACAGATGGGGTGTAAAAATTTCGCGATTTTCGACCAATAAGTCGCTATATCTCGCAAACGATACAAGATAGCGCCATAGTTACTATGGAACGCTGATGGGAAATCGTATGCGATCTATCAAGTGGTGCAATTTCCAATGACCTTGAACGAATTCTAACCCTGTTTTCAAGGTCACAATCCCTTCAGTGCTTCTGAGGAAATTTTGTGTCGTTGAGGGATTTCTAATATTTCGTAGGTCCGTTCTCTTAAGCCAAATTTCAACATTATAGGTATCTATAGAAATGTGGGCTAAAGTAACTCAAAACCGCGAAAATTTCAAATTTTTGGTAAAAAAAATTTGCCCCTTAGCGATTTTCAGAAAATTAGGCGTCGGAGGGAGTCTCTTACATCGCGCCAAATTCACTATCGTGGCTTTAGAAATGTGGGCTTATGTCTGCCAAAATCGCCAAACCATGGAACGTTTGGTAAAATATGCCCCTAAGGGGCCAATCCGCTTATGCGACTTTTACAAAATCTGGAATGGGGAGGGAGTCCTAGGTACGCACCCTCACGCCAATTTCACCGCTGTGGCTTTAAAAATATGGCTTACAGCCCCCAAATCGCCAAAGTTGATAATTTTTAGTACAAATTTTCCATAAATTTCCCTTAAATAATTTTTTCAATACAAAATTTGGCATGGGAGAGTTTCAGGTCTGCACCGTACTGCCAAATGTCACTGTTGTGGCTTTAATAATGTGGGCACCCAAAATTGTCAAAAATAATAATTTTTGGTATAAATTTGCCCGTCAGAGAAAAACCCATAGTCCACAGAAAAACTTTAATATAGGTTCATTACTACAAACCTTCCTCTATGCAATGGAACCATAACTGCTTTAAAAATTACACTCCGTTTTCACAATCTTTGTAATTCGAAAGTGCGACAAAAACAACAACAACAAAAAAATCACACTTTAGTCTACAGCCGGCGCGACGTACGATCCACACCATACTTGGCATGGTGATGCCATTTTTGCACCCCTCTAACTTTTTCGGATCCGATCAGTACTTTCGCCGGTAGAAGCAATTGAAAATCTGTAGGAAAATGCCCCCACCAAGGAAAAATGCTTATATGTTGGTTGTCTGTCCCCCAAAAGCGACCAAATTGAAAACACAAACGCTGTCTATAGACGTGTATCTTAATGTGTGCTGATCGGATATCCGATAATCTATCCCGAAAGCATTCCTTGATTAGGCGCTAGCCCATTGGTAGTCCGCTAAACCCGCTTAGCATGTTTGAGGTGTTGGTGATCGTAAAATATAGGAATGAATTCAAGAATAAGTTTATTAGACAACGATAAATGAGAAACTAGCCAGACCTCTTCACCTGAAGAAATCTCGCTAGCAACTGAGCAACTGCTGCATCTGCAGCCGTTAAAGAGGCAACAGGCAAACCAACAGGCCTTCTGGCCGCGGCCAGCCTACGGCCAAAAAACCTATCGGCCGGCCGGTGTGCCGGTGTAGCGTAGTGCTACAGACGCCTACAAACGTTAAGAATTACGTAAAAATTGTGCAAATAAGACGCCTCTAAAGGGCAAAATTCCAAATTATGACGGCTTTGGGGGCCATATTCCCACATTTCTGCACTGATATACGTGAAATTTGGCAAGGGAGACATAGGTTCGCTCCCCCGTGCCAAATTTCACGTTTATTGGTGTAATGTATTGCCCGTGCGGGGCGAAGAACCCATTTTTTGGACCACTAAACTGAACTGAACTTTTTTTAAGAAAATAGTAGCCATGAGGCTAAAGAGAGGTGAAAACGAGATACAATAGAAAAAAAACACAATAATATAAGAAATACAATCATAATGACTGGGACTGGATATTGTTAGGTCTGATAGTGGGCTAGGGCATACGAGAGAAAGGACTGATACTTTTTTGTTCTGGTGGGGATACGAGGGAATTTTGAGGCTGCTCGTAGGCGAGTGATGGGTAGTTGGTCTGGAGGGGGAGGAAGAAGACTGTGTAGAGGCGACTGGCGAGGTAGGCTGTAGAGTGGAAATGAAAAATTTCTGGACAGTTGATCCCTGCGGTCTGTCATAGTGGGAAGGTCTGCTACAAATGTGGCACTTACATAAGGCATATCGTGTGTACATGTATAGATGATACGGATGGCTCTCTTTTGTATGGCTTCAATTTGGTCTGCTTGCGTTTTGGTAATCAAGTGATGCCAGACGGGGACTGCGTATTCGAGGACGGGCCGTATGAGTGTTAAATAGAAGTAGAAGTGTCGTAACTGTGTTTGGGGAACGCCGGCACGCGATAGTTGTTTTAGAAAGTATAATCGCTGGGTTGACTTGGAAAGCATGGGGTCTATGTGTGTGTGCCAGGTAAGATTAGAGACTGAGTAAACGAAATACCAGCTTGCTGCCCTGCGGGCAGGCCTGCCCGGCCGGTAATGATACAGAATGATACGACATCACAAAGATCTTAGTGATAACTAACAAAGATATACTCTACGTAAAAACTGGTGAAGCACAAATCAGATTCGCGCTAAAGTTTGTGCCAAATTGGCTGTAAAGCAAATGAAGTTGTTGGTAACGAGAGAGTGAAATGTACCTAAGCGCAGTTTGCTGACGACGGTGGAGACAGACGCGTCGCCGAAGTCCCAGACGAGGGTGACGTTCGTTCCTATGTCCATGACGATGCCAGCAACAAACGACACGTTGATGGAGGCGTGTGCGACCGGCATCACCCACATCATGTTGACAACTGGCGTAGCGACGACGATCTGTGCTGTAAGAAAGGCCCACGACAAGTGACTGGAGATGTTGGCCGTGACCTCGTACACGCCCTCGGCGTAGTAGACGTGGTTATAGAAAGCGTTAATATCGAACAATAGTGACTGGGGCTTAGAACCTGTGCACATAATCGCCACACACCACCCACAGCGGATTAAAAGACATGCCCAAACATGCCACTGCATAAGGCCAACCACGCCAGAAGGCTCCCGGACGGTCAACTCAAATTTTTGGACCCTTTGCGAGTGCCATTGAATGACAGATGTCGCAGATGTTGTAAGTTATAACAACAACCAACAGAGATGTCGTAGCAGTCAGCAGTTCATTTGAATCGCAGTGACGGTAATTAGTCGTACCGTTTGATTGGTACCAATTTCGATGACATCGAATGACGTCGAACGACCATAACGTACCATCACAGTATAGCACGGTAGTGCTAACTGTTTGAGTGTTTGTAAGGGTCATGATCGCTATGTATAGGAAATGGGGAAACTGAATCGACTGAGCTTAAATTGTGCATCAGTGATTACGTCGCCCATCAGACCACACGTGCACAACGGGGTAGCAATGGGTTCACGGGGGTAAGCACTGCACACCGGTGAAATGTAACCGTCACGGCGTAGACATTCCGTTTTTGTTTTTGAACTGTCCGTAAGTCGCACAGTAATGGAGTTACGAGAGTAAAACTTCTATACTAAAAATATTTTTTCCGTTGACACATACGTCATCGCTACCCTTACAAATGTCAAACTTCTATGGAAGTTTCTACATTAATTTTACCATATATCGTTTTTTTCTGGAGCTCGTTGTGTAAAAGTGAATGATGATAGGTCCATGCCGTGGCCTGCCCCGGTGGCGCTATTGGTAGCGTCCTGGTACGCGCTGCCTGGCCACGGTGATCGGCGAGTCCGGGTTCGAGGCCCGGGCTGGCCGGATCATTGTGTCAGGTTATAGCGGCGTATGCATTGAGATTAAAATATTCTAGGACAGGCACAGAGGGTTCGACGGTGTCCTCTTTAATCTATGACCGTTGGCTAATACCGGGTTCAGAGACGCTCAGTATTAGTCGCTCCTTGAACTACTGATAACAGATGGCCTCTTTGTTGTGTGCGTTTGCGTTAGCTGGTCATCAATGGCTCTGTTCACACGCACCGCTAAATTGGACCCTGGAGCCCACGGTGCGACGTGCGCATGAGCCATGGCCGTCCAACATGCAGTAGGTATTAGCTGTCAGAGAAACAGTGGTTATAGGAAGAGCAGGGTAAATATCATGGCACAAGGTCTCTCCACTCACTATTTCTCCCTTTGCCCTACACACCTCTCTATAAGGAGAGGTCGCGCAACAACTGCACATTACACATACTATCAGGTTAGCCTGATAGTTTCGCGCAACACTACACTGGTCCCTTCCCTGGTTATAGTGGGGTTTCTGGGTTGTGTGGCAGGCCTCCGCGCTGGTATGCGAAGGGAGCGTGTACCACCCAAAGGAGAAAGAAAGAAAGAAGAAGACCCATGCCGTCAGTGACAACAAGAAGCTCAGCTGTCGCAGAGAGACCGCGCGATGCTTCGTGTTTGTCTGTAGTCAGCTTCAACATACCTACAGCGCGGTTTTTTTATTACCAGTTGTTGCGGCTTCAGATTTACTAGTGCATAAAATTCTATTATGTCTTGGCTACCCGATGGTGAAAAAATTTCGAAGATATCTTTATTCGTTTTGACGCATTCACGAACGTGACAGACACACACACACATACAGACGGACAGACACCGCATGACAGCATGGGCGGGGCTTATGCATCGCATCGCGCGGCAAAAACGATGTACCAGTATTCTACACATAAAATTGACCAAAGTCGACTGCAGTGATAACTGGGGTAATATTTACGTGCCGCGGCCGGGCCGGGCTGGTGTTTAGCCTTGACCGCCGCCGCCCTCGTCTATTTCGCAACTATAGCTCCGTTAGATGCGTATTTAGCACTTTAAAACCGATAATAACTCGGCATAGAATCTTTGTTTACATAGAATAGCTCATTCCACAACGCAAACAACGTAACGTAACTTCGGGTAACAGCACGTCTACGGATTACGGTTATAAAGGTCACATAAAGTTGTCCCGTTGAATTCGTTTCGCATGTTTCCTATTCGTTATTGTTGATTGGTATACACGTATAACACGTAACGCAGCACCGTTGTCGAGATTAGCCACAAAACGCCCAGATTGGCCTGTTTCGCCTACCCCCGCAAGTGCAAGAAAGCGTCGTTTTCACGTACCGCAGCCCACATTTTTGTTTCCCCCGGAGACGCCCCTGCGATTATCACGCAATATATGCATGGATGGAAAGACAATTCAATGCTTGCCAAACTCATCGTAGCATGTACCTATTTGTTTTCAATAGTTTCCGAGTTATACGATGCTTAAGTCAATGCCTAAGTCCAAAAATCGCTATTTTTACCACATTTTTGTTTCCCCTGGGGACGCCCCTGGGGCAATCACGCTAAATTAACATTTAGCGTGATTGCCCCAGGAACATCGGAACATCGCCACCCCGTTTCGTACGGAAAAACTAGAATACCAGATGGTGCTACCAGATGGTGAAAAAATTTCGAAGATATTTTTATTCGTTTTGGCGCAACTCACGAACGTGACGGACGGACGGACGGACACTCGGTGACAGCATATACCGCGCTTATGCATATGCATCGCGCGGTAAAAATATAGCCCTGGTGCGTAGATTGTAGTGATATACACATCGTGTATAACAGGTGTGAAAATTGGTTGTGTCCAACAGTTAGTATGTTGCATCTTTAGTAAATGTCCTGATTGTATCGTGATTGTAAAGATGCACGTAGGAGCACGCAGTTTCCACCGATGGGTAACCCAGGTCATCTACTTGCTGACATCGAATTTTATACTGCAGTTCCCAGGGGATGAGTCCGAGTGATGCCCTGAAATGAGACTGGTGGGTAAAAATGGCGATTTCTAAAGTGTTCGTCGCACTATCTCGGAATCTCGTAACTAACACGCGTTACTAATAACTATTAATAGGAAATCGGATATATACGGGCTGTTGGCCGTGTGGCCGTAACATGCCAGTACCTTATTGGCATACATTTTAGCAATCGTGCATAAATTCGCAGAGTCATAGTGCGCACAGCGGTTAGATGACTTACTTAATGATGAGTTTCGTGTTGATAAATATAGAAGGTAAAGGTAAAGGTCTGGACAACTGCTATAACGCCACTTACACAAGTCAGACTCGTGACCAGCAGCGCTTTACAATCACGAAAGTGACAACTGATTGGCATGAGCCAGTGGTGCCGCAGCGCATTATGTGGCCATCCATTGCCCGCGCTAACGGACAATTGGACCCCACGGTGCAGCAAGCAGACATACCATCGCCCCAATCAGCCACACTAGGCCTTCACCCCGTAGCCGTAGCTACTACTCATTTCCCGTCCCGCTTAGGGTAGAAGGCTGAGTTGGCCTGAGCACACAGTAGGTTAGAAACTTGCTCAAGGTTGCTTGCAGTTGCTTAAGTCGAACCCACAACCTCTCGGTTACGAGTCCAATACTCTACCACTAAACCACTGCACCCACTATCTATGGCATTTGTGTGAAAACGGATGCAAACCACGTGATCTGAACCAGATTTTTTATGAGAATGCCTAGAATGTTATAAAGATACTTAAATAAAAGCTTAAGACATTGCAAAACTAACCGCCGAACTGAAAAGTAGCCACAATATAAAGTACAGTTGTTCCTAGAAATGTTAGCCAGTTTTAATTAAAATTTCAGGCATTATTACGTATCTGCAAATAATTTGTCTTTTCATTAAATATTATTTCTTAGCAATGACATATATGTAAAAAGGACACTGCCAGGACGCTGAGTGACGTCACATGGAAGAGATATGCCCCCAAAGTTTCCCAAAAGGGGCCTGAATAGGCAGTTTCAAGCCAAAACGCGGAAATCTATATATCGCAACTATTCATCTCCGGAACTATCGCAACTATCGCAACTAAACATCTCCGGAACTATTAATCCGACAAACTACAGATTTGAAATTGAGCATTGAGCACAGACCACAAAATGCACATCGTGAGTCGAACGCCATTACCGCAAAGCAAATTCAACATGGCTGACGGCCGCCATCTTGAAAATCGAAAGCAGAAGAATTCCAATATGGCGAACGTTTGTTTTTCCAAGCTGGAAATTTGTTATATATTTATTTTTTTATATCTCAACCGGATTGAGATATCCCGACGAAATTTGATTTGCTGATAGTTTTGACCTTCTGAAGAGAGCGATGTCACCCAGTCCGAAATCGGAAGTAAAATTTCACCGCAGCGGCCCCCATCTGGCAGATCGATATGACGTCTAAACTCCGCTGAGTGCAATAAATTGTGGTATTCCGATGCGTAATAAAATGCCGACAACGGTGACAGAGTTGAAATCGAATCCGGAAGTGGGATTCCAATATGGCGGGCATTTGTTTTTATGAACCGGAAGTAGTTATATCGAAGCCGTGGATTGAATTACCGTGACGAAACTTGGGCTGGCCTTCTCAAGGCAATTACGTCACCCGATCCGAAAACGTCGCTACTGCAGTTGCCATCTTGAAAATTAATACGACATCATAACTCCGCCGTCGGTTGTCCCAGTTGGATCAAATTTGGTATTCCGATGCAGAATCAAATCCCGATGACTGTCATATAGTCGAAATCGAAATCGATAGAATAATTCCAATGTGGCGGACGTGTTTTTTTTCCAAATGGGAATTTGTTATATTTCAGCCGTTGATATATGTCGACGAAATTTGATTTGCAGAGATTTTAGCCTTTTGACGACAGTGAAGTTACCGATTACGAAACCAGAAATAGTATTGCGCCAGCGCTGTTGTTATCTTGAAAATCTGCAAGACGTGATAACTCCGCCGCGGGTGGTCCGATACAGATGAAAATGTGGTGTGCTGACGGACGCAGAATGACATCACGATTACGCGATATGGTCAACATCAAAACAGCCGAAAAGTATTACTGAAGGTTCCAGTAACGACTGAAAGAGCAAATAAACGATAATTTGTTACGAACGAGTTGTTGAATTATTTTTAGCGAATTTTATTCTTTTGTTTCTTCGAGAAAATTTTATTTTTGCAATTATCAATGAAAGTACGGAACGACAAACATTCAAACATAAAGCCGGTAGTCAGTCTGCATGTCGTTACAGCATCAAAGGCCGACACTGCGTTTCGACAGCATTGGTATTGTCAGTTACTGAGCGATGGGTGTTAACGTACCGTCATCGTAGTGGAAGAGCACACGCACGTTGGCTGGAGGCATTGGAGCAGCGAAACTGAGATCAGCGACCGCCATGCCACCGATGAACGGTATAGGACTGTTAGTCACCAATGTAATGTTACCAATCTTGCCGTAGACGATCAGTGAATGGTTGAACTCGTATTTATCGAAGCCGTTGCTGATGGTGACAGTTGCAATGTAGAGACCACCGTACGCATACGAGTGTGACTGTGATTGCACGAGACCGGGCGGCCACGCAGCAAGCAGCGGCATTGCCATGACGACTGACGACGAACCGTCACCGAAGTCGAATGTGACGACTACGCTTGTACCACCGGAACACGTTCCAGTGAACGTTACTGCAAAGTCGGTCACCTAGCACCACCCACGACCACCACTGTATCAACCAGGGTTCGAACTCCTGGGTAGGCTACTTGCGTACCGTCTGCATACATAACCAAAAATTGGTGGGTTTTAGGGGTGGGCCACTATGAAAAACTGGTAAAACCCACTTCAACAACATCCGATAAAATTTAGTATTTCGACACTGATAAAAAAATTAATAAACAAACTGTGGTACGGGTTTAATTTAGTTACTGTTTAGGAAAACAGTAACTAATAAATAATTGACTATTTTATTTTAACAGGCCTATTCAGTAGTTCCTAAAATTATCAATCACTGTAACTTAACTCCAAGCCACATCATTTATTTTCTGCCACATCTTAAAGGCATAGTTGTGAAATTATTTGACTTGATAACCAAAAACACTTAGCTGTCTGTTATATGTTTACATTTTACTGTTGTAGGGCCAATCGCAGCTTGTGCGATAGCAATAAGCTGGTGAATAAGCTATTGATCTTGTATAGAGGAAAAATCGATTTTTGATCCTTCAAAGCTCCGAAACCCAATAACCGATTTTGTCCGGTGTACCAACCAGCATGAAAAATTTGGTTTCGATACGGCTAACACACAAAATGACGCACGTTGGTTTGTTGTTTTTTAGGCGATCGTTACTACGTTATAGCGATGTTAGCGTTAGCGTTACTACGTTAGCTCAGCGATGGCGGGACGGATCTGAGTTGCTGACTAACCGTCTCAACTGCGGAGGCAGTAGACCGAGGATTGGTGATCGGTTGGTCAATGGTGAAGTTGACATGGACAGTGACTGCGCCGAACATGTTGAAGCCGTGTACAGTGACGAGGTGAAGACCGAGTGGCCGTGCTGACAGTACGCCTGTCGATCCACTCAATGTCGCCGAGTTGTACGGTGCAGCAATCTCGCTGCCGTCCAAGTACAGCGTGAAGTTCGGATTTGTCCCTTTGTCTATCAAGTACTCGATCGTAAACGGTGTTGCCTAACAACAACAATCAACTTCTGTATTTGTCAGCCGCTGTTTTATTCTGCTGCTGGATTCGACTAGACTTAGGACCGACCTTTTGTTACGACGACTCGTAACAAAAGCTAAAATTTAACTTTACTTTAGAAACCTCGTGCTCTAAATACCCACGTACAGACTAGGGTATTTAGAGCATCTCCATAATTTTTACACCAAACGACGTAGATCGGCGGTCATTGCATTCCTAGGGGGGGGGGGGTTCCCACCAAATATCTTAGCCCCTGCCCCCAAAAAACCCAATGCAATTACGTGCCGTACTAGAGCTAGAAAGTTAAAATTAAAAATGCAATTACGTGCCAATTGTGCCGATTTTTCCCTACTGCTACTTACACCAAAGTTGGTCTTGGTCTTCAAAGTCACTGTATTGGTCTTGGTTTTGATCTTGAAAGTGACTGTCTTGGTCTTTCTGTCGACAGTAGGACTACCGTCTTGGTCAAAGTTGCACGACTCGACCCAGGGTCGGGCCGGGTCAGAAAATTTACAGGAAAAGGCGGGTCGGGTCGGGTACAGTTCGGTCAAAAGCTAAAATTTAACTTTACTTTAAAGTGCCGTGGTTCTTATTTTGTATTTTAGTTTGCACAATGTTCCAGCTGTATCACAGTATAGCACGGTAGTGCTAACTGTTGTAAGAGTCATGATCGCTATGTATAGGAAATAGGGAATTTGGGGTTACCGTAGCTCCCTAACCCCTGAACCGATTGAGCTGAA
>Ga0209149_1001298_pt1 | contig 12422 bp, 12 predicted proteins | sample WorMetTyACAVOLI2_FD_187423 | JGI IMG/M metagenome (GOLD analysis project Ga0209149, IMG submission 187423) | Marine gutless worms symbiont microbial communities from Max Planck institute for Marine Microbiology, Germany - Olavius algarvensis... ... | reverse complement strand
AACCTAAAAAACCTAAAAAACCTTAAAAACCTAAAAAAACCTAAAAAACCTAAAAACCTGTAAAAAAATTCCAAAAAACCTAGGTTTTTTCCAGCCCTGGTTTATTCGCTATCTAATGAAAAAACAAGTTCACAAATAAGCAAGTCATTGGCCAAGTCAGTATATTATAAATGTTTTTAAAAATAAAAAAATACACAGAATAAAAAACATTAAAAAACATGTTTTTTTATAGAAAAATAAAACACATAAAATACGTTCTTAACAACTATGAATGAAAGATACCAAAAGCAATACATCAGTGGTGCTTCGGGGGGATTTTTTCAGGTTGTAGAAGTGGTTCAAAAACAAAGATATTTTAAATTCGTCATCTGGGCTTCCCACTCTTAACAGCTAGGCCTATACAGCAAGTGTTATACAGTTTGTGATTTTACATTACACTAACTGGCGCGGCGTGCAACTATTCAAACGGACGAACCGAAAGATGACTAACATGCAATTGCTCGCTTTTTTCACTTTGCAACCTTTGTCGCTCGATTTCACCAGTCATTCGATTGCCATTAGAAGATAACTGCAACAGAACGTTTTTGATCTTTTTCATCTTCTCCTTTCTTAATTTAAACATTTTACACACAAAAATTGAATATGATTTTTTAAAAAACCTTTAATAGCTATATTTTGACAGATTGTAGTTTTTTTATATAAAAACTTTAAAAACTAAAAACTATGTATTTTTAAAATTGCGTTTTTCCAGCCTTGGATTCTACGGACTTTTGCAATGGCAAAGTTGAAACGTGGGCTTCAAGGGAGGCATGCCCCCTGGCCTTCCCCCTCTGTATCCGCCACTGAACAGCTCTGCGGATTTTCGTGGACCTGAATCCGGAAGAAAATATGTCCACAGTCCGCACATCTCTTGTCCACCGGCTGCTGAGTGCATGACCGTCGAGGCGTTAAATTGCGATGGCAAGACGAAATCTAATTTCTGAGCGCTAGTGATGTGCGATATCAACAAGAAAATATTCAGCCCGATGGCCGTCACGATATTCAGCCTTTCCTGCAATTTCAAGATTGGAGATATGAGTAAACTGAACGCGACGTTGCTGATAACACTGCAGCGGATGTTCCAGTGCCAGCCAAGGTCGTACGTCAATTGAAAGGAAGTTCAAATTTGATGTAGAGGTTCCTGATGACAGCTGCGGACAGTGCACAGCGCCGGCTGCGAGAGTTCGGAAATCCTCCGCTGAGCTGATAATTATAGGCCTAGCATATGATATTCGTGATAATCAGGCGAAATTCGCGGAAGGAGTGAGAGCGGTTGTAGGAAATCCACCATAGTACTGTTGCTAATGAGAAGCCGACCGTAAAAACCGCATGATTCTACGTTTCCCGCCCGTAGGAAGGGGCAATAAACGTTGCTTTTGTCCGTCCGTCCATCCGCCTGTCTGTCCGTCCGTCCGTTTGTCGCGTACATAGCGAATAATTCGAGAACCCAAAGGTCTAGCGTGCCCAAATTTGGAAGAAAGGTTCCCCACCTTAGATGCGACTCGCACACCAGTTTCAAAGTCGAACGGTCAGAGGTCAGGGTCAGAGGCGGGCGGGGGCATATCGTGTCGGCCGAACCCGGCGGCCACACTGCTTGTTTGTATTGACTCAATACCAGCGTGCAACGGACAGACAGACGGACGGACAGACAGACCCGTCGACTATAGCTAAGATGCGCTATGCAAAGCTACGCTATGTCGCACGTCGAAAATGAATGAACTTTTCTGAAGTTAAACTATTTTCACGCTAAAACTTTAGTCGACCATCAGAAATGACCAGATGGTCTAACATGCGGTAAAGAGACCACACGCTCCAGGTTATCGAGTTTTATTTATTAACTGACATTAACAGATTTATTAACTAATTAATAATAGACATTGATGGATACCGACCTTCGGTATAGACAACATAAACCTTCGGTGTAGTACCGGTAGTAATTAAGACAAATAACGATAGGTTGGCGATTCCAGCACTGATTTGTGTGTACGAGCTAGTAGTATGTTTCTGCTGTTGTGAGGTTTAAGCGGTATTGTCCGCTACGGTAGTCAATCGGGGAGACCCACTCGTGGGAACGTTATAACGATGCACGTGTGAGTCCGTTAGGCATACGGCCAATGATTCCCCGAGTTCGTTACACACAGCATCGAATAATGTTGCTGCGTTGGTTCTCTTCCGCTGGCGTAAAAAGTAGCTCCACCCGCGCTGTGATGTAGAAGTTAGAGTATTGGCCCAGGAAACACACAAGTAGTCGAGTTGGGTGGGAGGTCCACCCACCCACCCCCAACAGAAACTTCCCGTAGGTCATAACGGCCATAACCACCATTTTTGCCGCGCGATGCTGTGCATAAGCGCGGCCTATGCCGTCATGCGGTGTCTGTCTGTCTCTGTGATTGTCTGTCACGTTCGTGAATTCCGTCAAGACGAATAAACATATCTTCCAAATTTTTTCACCTCGGGTAGCCACACCATTCTAGTTTTTCCGTACTAAACGTCATAGCAATATTCAGACAGGGACCCCGTTATCGGGGGCGTCGAATGCAGGTGGGGTAGGCAGAAATGGCGATCTCAGCCAATATCTTGCTCCACCGCGTGCTGTAACGCTGCAACAGCTAGGTGTTATCAACACGGTGCCGCCGTACCATGGCAAGTTGTGACACTTTCTGCTGGTAGTAAGCGGCGGAGTTTGTTGATGACGGGAGACGACGACGAAATGTTTATGACAAGAAGTCTCAACGTTACGCCAAAGACAACAGAACAGCATTTAATTGCATGCAGCAATGAATCTGTAGCGTATGTAACTAACAATAAAAGACTCTGCTCGACGTATTGTACTATTGAAGCTAACTACTGACAGACACGAAGCATCGCGCGGCCTCTTTGCGACAGCAGAGCTACTTGTTGCTGCTGTAGGACAGAAACGGGCGGAATTTTTTTTTGAAAACTGACACTAACCAGTACTCCTGACCCTATCCGACCACGAGACAGGGTCCTGGCCCGAACCGACCGACGTACGGTAGCAAATAATAGAAGGGGTGTTTCTGGGTGGTCTGTCCTGGGATTTTGGTCAGTCACCTATGAGTTGTGTATACGGCGAGCTATTCGCTTTTTGGTCGCTTAATTTACTAAGTGTTTGTTACCATATGGCAACAGTACGGAGAAACGGTGTCAGCGATCGTTATGACTTATGAAACTTTCAGGATAAATGGAATCATGCTCTTAAATTTACCAGGTGGCAGCACCCTGCAGTGGAGCGTGGAGCGAGATTTACCAGACACCATTTGTTGTTGGATTGTTAGGCTAAAGCAGGGCCAGGGTGATTTTGATATTGTACTGAATATCGCAGGTCGCTAGGCCTCGTTTTCAGCGTCGATTGCAGCTTTTTTCTTACGGACGGTCATAACATCTTTGTTTCTTACTTTTGATTCCAACCAATTTAAATCGTTGCATTCGTACAGGTAACAAGAAGCTCAGCTGTCGCAGAGAGGCCGTGCGATGCTTCCTATCGTTGACAATTTGGCTAAGTCACTTAAGGTGTTCAAGGTCAAGTTCAAGGTCATTCGAAATTACAGCGATGTGTAGGGCGTGTGTAAGGTCTCACTATAGTTATCCATTGTAGGCCTGAATATGTATCTGTCTTGTACCGTTACTGAGATATTCAGCGTCGAATATTGGCGTGACGTTGAAATCTGGGTTATGGATCATTCAGGGTCACTGAAAATGGTACCATTCGAAAGCTTTGGTACGATTTCCTATTCGCATTCCATAGCAACTATGGTCGTATCGTTAGCCGTTTCGACACAATACACGAACGTGACAGATATCCAGCCACCCAGCCAGACAGACGGCATAGGCCGCACTTTTGCATAGCGTCGCGCGGTAAAAATCTATTTAGGCGCAACGCATGGACGATGATGTATATGTTAAACAACAGTCTGGGAGATTTCCGGGGTTTTTCCCATGATAAGCAGATGATAAGTAGGACTATTTGGAGTTGACTATCTCAAATACGACAGTAATTCCAAACTGTAATACTTTGGCTTCAACCACAACATGAGGCGGCAGCCATTGCGACGAAAAGCCAGTGACGTGAGTGATGGAGTGACGTAATCTGGTCCAGTCGGCTGCTGACCCATGCAGTGACCACTGACCACGGATCAGCGGCGCTGGCTGTGAATGAGGCGTCCAGTCGACGCTTGTTTGTCTCCGACTAAATGACGTGTAAAGATTCGACAGCTGCGACGACGCGACTGGAATTGCTTCGTCGAAGTCACGTGCAACAATAAAAAGCGTTCACATGCCATATAGGCCTAACATGTTTTAGCATGGCATAAACAAACTGGAGAGCTAAAAACCTTGTGCGCGGTCATATGTTGCCTCCGCCGCTGCATGTGTGTAATGAACTCGCCAGATGGCCTCTCCTCTGGGGCCTGGTGGCAACATTCGGAGGCTGCGTATGTAGCCTACAAAGTCTTCATCTTCTGTCAAAAAGCATCTTAAGTAAGTAAGTAAGTAAACAAATATAAAAACACGCCGTATGTCGGTCTATTAGACGAATCGCAGGCGCAATCTTAAGCAATCGTTTTGCTACACATTTTGCTCACAACCGTTTAATGATATGTTTAGCTTCACTGGTAAATCCAGTTGTTGTAACGGCACTTTTACTAACGTCTTTTTTACATCGCTGTTAACAAAAAATGTTTAACGAAAAGCCTAATTAATTTAGATGTGTTGGCCTAGATTCAGCATTCCCTCAGCTATATTGTCTGAAATTTTCATCGAATCGATTAAATTTCTAAGTGTTGTGCAAGAAAATAAAAAGGGTTATTTTTTTCCGAAACAATTGGTATTGGCGACTACTGAAAATACTTTACCACGACGCGCTGTCACTGTCTGCGTCCTCGCGCGTCGGAAATACTTAATACTTATTAATCCGCCGATCGCGACAGAGAGAGCGGCTTAGTGCATCGATCTGTCCATCTGTTCGTCTGTCTGTTTGTTTGTCTGTCTGTCGCCAAAATGCAAAAACGCGATTTTCTCAAAAACTAAGCACAACAATTTAGAACTATGGTGTCTATTGACGACCTATAGGAAGTCGTACATGGGCTTTTCAAAGAACCCATTATTGGACCCCTAAAATCCAAGAGGGCTGAGATCCACCATCTTGAAAATCGACATGACGTCGTTTCTTTCTGCCGAGGGTGGTCCGATTTCGATAAAATTTCGCAGACTGGTGCAGAATGACATGTCGACTGCGGTGATATGGTCGAAATCGAAACCAGATGTAGAATTCCAATATGGCGGACGTTTGGGCGAATTCAATGGCATATCATCCCAGAGCCACGTATCACACTGCATGGTGCTGCCACTGATTCACTGTCATGATTCCAGAGCCACATGCCACATTGCAGGGTGTAAGAATTCCATCCGCCATATTGAAGATCGTTTTTCGCTAATTTTATTTTTTTATTTGTTTAAATGCAGCTTGGGCTTTGACGAGAGGCGGCTTTCGATACACTTGTTCATTAAATCTCTGCTCGCGACAACGAGAGCGCCTTACGCATTGTTTCTGTTCGTTTGTTTGTCTGTCTGTCGCCAACAAAAAAACGCGATTTTCTCAAAAAGTAAACAGTTTAGAGCTATGGTCTCTATTGACGACCTATAGGAAGTTCCACATGGGCTTTTCAAAGAACCCATTATTGGATCCCTAAATTCAAGATGGCGTAGATCCGCCATCTTGAAAATCGTGAAATCGCCATCTCAACGAAAATATCATCGATTTTTAAATGAAATTTGGTATACAACAGCACATTTGGAACTCGATGACAGTCATGTAGCCAAATATTTTTTATATTCAAGATGGCGGACGGCCGCCATATTAAAAATCGTTTTTGGTCATAACTCAGCAGCCGATTGCTCGATTTTAATGAACTTTTGCACAGGGAAGCAGAATAGCACGGCAATAGAGGTCACTTTACGTAAACTCTAAATTTCGAAAATGCAAGATGGCCGACGTCCGCCATATCGCAAATCGTTAAATCCCCATATCTCAACGATTAATCATCCGATTTTGATGAAATTTCGTACATAACAGCACATTTGGAACTCGATGACAGCCAGGTGACCAAATATGAACAATTTTAAAATTCAAGATGGCGGACGTCCGCTGTTTTAAAGTCGTTTTTGGCTATAACTCAGCATAGCCGATTGCCCGATTTCAGTGAAATTTTGCATGAGGAAGCCGTTTTTCACAGAATTTCGGTAATGGGACAGATACCGGCGTTCCACATAACGTAGTTTTTGTTTTCCTAATGTAGTTTGGCCTTCGGCGAGCGGCACCTTTCGTATCGTCTCCGATACACTTGTTTAATTACACTATGCACAATTCAAGGGTCTGGAGCCATACTCTCTGGATTATAATGGGAAGTCCATGTTGGCTGGCGAGTCCATGTTAGCCCGGAAATGGACCCGCCCGTGGTATGTGGACGGCGGGCGAGTCCATTACACACATGCACCTGCGGAGGCATCAAATAACAGCGAACAGCTTTTATCTCTCTATTGTTATTTTTGTCATCAATACCATGGACGGCCACTTCACACTTTATTGTAGCCGTATATGTGCATATACGTTTGTTATGTGCAAATTAACATTACTTACTTACTTACCTACTTAGCTTAAACACTAGCTTATCTGTAGATGCGGAGGCGGTGCGCTATGTCGGAAACGAAGCTGAGTGGCGCGAAAACGAGGACGCCGTTAAGCGAGCGATCATCGTCGATCCGAGGCAGCGAGTCGTCGAGCGCGGTCACGTCGTCGCCTGGGACGTCTACACGACGCGCGGCCGGCGTTCCCAGGTCGTGCACCTGCAGATGTGGAGACCGGTCCGGCCGGACGAGAACCGGTACCAGTTCGTCGGCGAGACGGTCATCGTGGCGCTGTGGGTCGGTCACAGCAGGTTCACGCTGTATCCACGAGATCGCATCCGTGTCCGGCGCGGCGACGTCATCGGCATCTATTTTCCCAAGTATAACCCGATTCCTTGGTCGGTGGCCAAACCGTGTGGCCATGACAACAGGCACCTGTACAAATACAATCCCTACGGGCCGACGATGGCGCAAACCAGTGTCGTGCAAGTCGTGTTCGAAAAGGCGATGACCGACTGGCACTCATGTCGTCACTACTCCGTCAACGCTACCATTATGAACGACCGCGGTTTGTTATATTCTCATTGTGCCCTCGTTGCTCTTTGCTTCTGACTGTACCCCTATTTTCCCCCTACTATTACTATATCTTAACCCTTTAGAGTGCAGAGGCAATTATATTGCCACATCGAATGATATGAAGTTGGTACACTGGCCGTTGATGGGTGGGCTGTTACATTTGTACAGCGACGAGGGGACTGGGCGCGGCCGCAGCCCGCCCAGGCCCCTCCTCGCTGTACCAAATGTAACAGCCCACCCATCAACGGCCAGTGTACCAATCACCGTATTGATGTATAGTGGTCCGTTGATCTGCAGTTTTAATGTGACCATAAAGGGTTGAGCCTACATCGTGAGTTAAAAAACATGCAGCTGTATTCTCTACCATAACTTTAGCAACTGTTGACCGATTTTTAAAATTCTATCGCTGTTGGATTCTGCAGTAAATATCCAGCAGCAGCTTTGTTATATTTCCCACCGCACCTTAAACATGTCAGTACATTACCTTACGAAACTTCTCTGCTGTGAACACATTTTTGACTCGCGGTGTACAGTGGGTCTACTGAAGCTTCAGAAGGCCACTGACCCATAATAATAATAATAATAATAATAATAATAATAAGCACGACAATGTTTATGGTGCTGTCATTATCCATAGACCCATCACAGTTGATGATAGCATAAAACAACACACACATAAAGTGTGTACTATCTCCGGTGATAAGAAACGACGTTCTCTGCATGCAGCCGGCTAATTTCCTGACGCAGCGGTAAAATCGATTGATTTGCCTTCGTTCATATCCACCCAGCCTAGTCCTCGTCATGAATGTCCCCGTTAAACCTCGTCCTCGTCGAAAATCGAATGCTGCCGATGGTTCCCGGGTGTCCTCTTACTTCGCGACCGTCGAGTACCACCTTCGAACGAACAAAGCCGTCCGCTGCTATAAACGTAATGGCGTTCAATATGTCGCATACGCTAGTGCCTGCATCCCCTCGACCTCTGCTTCTATACTCCGGGTCATCTGACAGACTGTCGCAGATAAACCGCGCGACGATCCGTAAAATCTTGGATTATGTCCTCACCCCAGAAGCCGTTAGAAGCTGACCAAATGTCATATTGCCAACTCACTCACGTTTATGCATGTTAGGCAGGCTTATATTGAAATAGTTTCTTAATTTGTATCATGACCTTAAATAGTTTTACCGCGCGATGCTGTGCATAGCGCAGACTATGCCATCGCAAGATGTCCGTCCGTCCGCCCGTTCGTATGTCCGTCCGTCCGTATGTCCGTCCGTCCGTCCATCTGTCTGTCTGTCTGTCATACACCGGTCTTTTACCGACATGGAAACATTAAGCTTTTTCATCGTCGGGTAGCCACACAATTCTAGTTTATCCGTACCAAACAGTATATAAATGTTCCGAGGAGGATCCCCCATAACGGGCTCATTGAATGCAGGGGATATGAAAAAAATCGCGATTTTCGGCCAATATCTCGCTTTATCTCGGAAATGATGCAAGATTGGGCTATAGTTAGCCTGCAATGGCAGACTGATAGTAATTATTAAGTCGTGTGTGGTCTATCGAATGACGCCATTTTCTTTGATCTTGAACGACCCTTAACCCAGATTTTAATTTAAGATCACTCCTTGGTTGATGCTGAATGTATCAGAAACGGTACGAGGTACATAGTTACAATGGAACACTAATAGGAACTTACATACGCCCTACTCACAGTGTTATTTCGAATGACCTTGAGTGACCTTCGAGTGACTTAGCAAAATATTCAGTGACACGAAGCGTCGCGCTGAGATTTTAAATGCCTAAATAAATTTTGTGTGACTTTCTGTTAACTCTGTGGTTATGTTGTGCCGTGAAGTGGATTGTTTGTTTCGCGTGTTGCAGAGATAGCGCAGTTCGACTACGACTACGAGCTGACTACTGACGGACGGTACGATCTACGGCCGTACGTTCCGTACCTTCCCGCCAGATACCCGGGCAGGTATAGCGTGACGACCAGGCTGCAGACGACGTCACTCGTTACCATGACAGCAACGCTGCAGATGCTGCGGCACGTGCTCGTACAATGACCATAGCGCGGTTGAACCAGACGGTGAAAACTGTCTGAGGATTTTATTGGTACTTTTGATAGTCCACTGGTGTGACGGACAGACAGACAAACGGTCGGACACAATATTGCCATTAGGCCTATGTTCCGCGCTTGCATGCGTCGCTGGATAAAACAATACAGCTATCAGTATAGAAGAAAATGTTAGATCATGCAGGTGTCTTTTGTGAGATCAGAGAATGTACGAACAACACGGAATCAGGCGGTTTATGGAACGAATTGGACAAATTCCGTACCGTAACCGTACCCGTACCTAGACTGGCAAAGGGCGCAAAAACCGCAGAATGGCAGAATTATAAACGTGTAGTAATTAAAGGTGTCGACCTTGTGTGGCTGTTAAGACTAAACGTTTAGCACGTGTCGCAAATGCTATGGTGGTTTAACTCGTGACCCTTTAGCCAGGGGCGTCTATATATGGGAAACTTTTAGGGGCCTGCCCCCTCTTTCGTATTTATCGAATCCATGAGATATGCCCCCCCCGGAAATTACCACCCCTAGAGAATATTTGAAAACTGTATAGAAGAAAATGTTAGATCATGCAGGTGTCTTTTGTGAGATCAGAGAATGTACGAACAACACGGAATCAGGCGGTTTATGGAACGAATTGGACAAATTCCGTACCGTAACCGTACCCGTACCTAGACTGGCAAAGGGCGCAAAAACCGCAGAATGGCAGAATTATAAACGTGTAGTAATTAAAGGTGTCGACCTTGTGTGGCTGTTAAGACTAAACGTTTAGCACGTGTCGCAAATGCTATGGTGGTTTAACTCGTGACCCTTTAGCCAGGGGCGTCCATATATGGGAAACTTTTAGGGGCCTGCCCCCTCTTTCGTATTTATCGAATCCATGAGATATGCCCCCCCCCCGGAAATTACCACCCCTAGAGAATATTTGAAAACTGCCAGCAAACCGTATTCATGACCCTATCCAACTCGAGAGAAGTTTTCTCCACGCACCGTATTCATCAGTACGGGCGTAGGCTAGCATATGAACGTCAATGTCGATCCTTCATCGTCAGCATTATCAAATCTAAAAAAAATTGGGAGAGAGGCCTGATCGACATTTGATGGCCTGTGGCCGCCACCGCGCCCTAGTGCTGCCCTTGTCTTTAGCCTGAGTCTGCCAAAGTCTTAATCACACTGAAGCGTCTGTGATAAATCGCAGCGCAAAGAGCTATTATATAATCTGCGTCAACAATGACATCGATTGTGAGGCTTTGTGTATTCGGCGGACGCAGACGGCGGACGCAGACTTTGTGTATTCGGCGGACTCTGTGTAGACATGTGACGATCGGCACACCAATGGTCATTTTTTGCTGTTTGTTTTTGACGATTGGTACACTGTTGGTACAGTCTTGGTAGACATGTGACGATTGGTACATCAGTGGTCATTTTTGCTGTTTTGACTGTCTTTTGACTGTTTTTGACCATTGGTGTACCAATCGTCACAGGTCTACCAAGACTGTACCAACAGTGTACCAAATCGTCAAAAACAATCAAAAACAGTCAAAAGACAGTCAAAACAGCAAAAATGTCCATTGGTGTGCCAATCGTCACATATCTACCAAGAGTGTACCAACAGTATACCAACAGTGTACCAATCGTCAAAAACAGTCAAAAAGAGTTAAAAGACAGTCAAAACAGCAAGAATGACCATTGGTGTACCAATCGTCACATGTCTACCAAGAGTGTACCAACAGTATACCAACAGTGTACCAATCGTCAAAAACAGTCAAAAACAGTTAAAAGGCAGTCAAAACAGCAAAAATGACCATTGGTGTACCAATCGTCACATGTCTACACAGAGTCCGCCGAATACGCAAAGCCGATTGTGAACACATTTATTCGACGGAGAAGCAGCAGACATACGGAAATACAGACTACGTATTATACAGTAGATGAAAAACATGATTGTACAAGTAATGTATGAGACTGTGTGTAATGAACACGTAGCTTAGTTGCTTATAGTGTCGTGTACGTACGTGTCTGTGGTGTCAAAGTCTGAATGCTCTGTTAAACTGTGAAGATTCAACATGCACCAATTCTTATACATAATTCCATAATTGTTGTCCTGAAATAAATGATATTAGTAATAACAAATTGTTAGCTGAATTTTATTTTATTTTGGACATTTTGATATTCGTATAAATTCTTAAAAAATTTTAAAAATATTTAAAATTCTTAAGATTCCAATTTCTGTCTATCATAGGCCTAGGTTTATTCTTTTCAGTTTCCATGCAGACGACTACGCTGACAATATGGCAACTGAATGTTCGCCACAGCCAAGAGAAAAATACCCCCAAAACATAAAACACAAAAACATACAAAATAAACCTTATTTTGCTTACTTATATACTTACATAGGCTACATTATCGGATGCACATACTTCTGAGGCTATGAATAATAAAATATGTCAAAATAAAAAAGCAGTCTTCAAATTTCACGCTTCCGTGTATATCTATAGGTCTATGCTTGTGGGACTGTCACTGCACAAGAAGCTCAGCTGTCGCAGTCGAGGCCGCGCGAAATTTCGCGTCATTGAATGTTTCGCTAAGTCACTGTCACTTAATTGCGCCGCCTAGAAATATTCTTACTTACTTACTTACTTACTTACTCAAGGTCACTTAAGGTCATTCGAAGTGACCCTTGAGCAGGGCATGCATAAATTCCTATTAGTATTCCACTGCAACTATGTCTCGATTGCGTACAGATATTCAGCGTCAAATAACGGAATGAACTTGAAATTCAGGTTAGGGTCATTCAAGGTCATTGAAAACTCTACCATTCGAAAGCTTTGGTAGGCCTACGGTTTTCTATTCGCATTCCGTAGTAATATGGCCGTATATGTAGCCGTTTCGACACAATACACGAACGTGACGGAGACAGACATACAGACTGCACGACGGCATAGCATCGCTGTAAAGGTGTAACAATGCCCACCAATATTTTCGTTGTCTAATTTAATTGACGCAGGCTGGCTATAATTACAATGTGTATTAATATACATATCTCCTTTAATTGCTGGCATTAATAGGAAGGCCTATTTGTTGCATGCTAGC
>Ga0209149_1001295_pt1 | contig 12427 bp, 4 predicted proteins | sample WorMetTyACAVOLI2_FD_187423 | JGI IMG/M metagenome (GOLD analysis project Ga0209149, IMG submission 187423) | Marine gutless worms symbiont microbial communities from Max Planck institute for Marine Microbiology, Germany - Olavius algarvensis... ... | reverse complement strand
CCAGCTAGGTCGACTCAGCCTTCTACCCTCTGTGGGACGGTAAAATGAGTATCAGCTTTCGGGCTGAGTAATAATAATAAATGGCGATGGTGGGTGTAGTTTCTGGCAGCCTGTACAGGCGGACTCGCAGCCTAAGTCGTCTGGCTTGGTCTTGGGTTGGCGGCCGCTTGGCGCCATTCCACATTCATCAAATGAACCGGGTGAACTCTCGCAATGGCTCTGCCGTGATGACAGCACCATAAACATTGTCTTGGTTATTATTATTCTTCTCTCTGTGTTACTGACGGGCAACTTGCAAAAGTCGTACTCTCTATATTAGGTTTTGCCATTTCTATACGCATATCAAAATCTTTTAAAATAAAATTTTCACTTTTAATGCATACAACCCTTACAAATAATCGTGCAAAATTTCGTATAGTGAAATACTAAGACGTTTTTGATAAATTACAGTTTTTGTGAGGGGACCTTCTTTAGCTGCACCCTGTAGAACTTAAGCGGTGTATATGACTGCTTGTTAGAAAGTGGAAACTGGCAAGTGATCAGTGATGGGCAAAATTTTCAACTTATTAGAACTAGAGATCACAGCTCAAAATAGTGATGTATTCAGCACAATATATTTTATTTAAAATCTGCAAGGTCAGTATGTAAATGCAAGTCTGATGTACTGAACCACAGCAAGTTTGCAGATGACGTTCAATATCACACAAATTAACAAAAAAGATGCAAAAATTGGAATTTGTCTAATGCAGTTAACTGGCACTGAAAGCTGTATAGCAGGACAGTGCATCGTGGAATCTGCACAACACTACAACGAACATATGCATAAAGGCAACATTTCTTAACTAGTAAAATAAACCGTTAACAACAATCATTAAGACTGCCGTAACCTCCTGCAAAAGTTTACAGAACAAGCATGAATCTGGCAGAAACGTTTTGTGAAGTTAATGAACTGACAGTCCGCTGACGTCGTTGTCAGCATATGATAAGCATAGCAATGTAGTTGGCTGACGGCTGACACTCTCGTTTAACTCTCCAGTTCAATCTCTATGCCAATCTTGTGGCATGCATGGTGTGTCTGACGACCGTCATAAAGAAGTGAACCTATCACGTTGATTCCTAGATATTACAGACATAAACAATCAAACCAACAGTCAAGAAGCCAATTAGAAACATCACTTACTAACAGACACTTAATAATGGCACTGCACAGTGCCATTCCTTTGGCACAAAGTCAGCAGATTGGATGATATGCCACTCAAAATGACGATGAGTAAAACTAGAAACGTACCGTCCGTCCACACCTGTAGGCGACAGTACTAACTGGTCTCGTCGGATGAACGTGTGATGTAGTTTTAAACACGACAGGATACTGTCAGTTGACTTTCTTGCATTAACGTAAACGTATTTTTATGCTTCCACCAGTCTCGACTCGACTGGCCGAACTTACCGAACTTCTGAAGATCTTATTTTGAACTACATTTGCTGCAAACTGGCACACGTGGTGCACGGGGCAAGGGCATGAAAGGGTCAACTCGGGGTCAGGAGGAGCTCAAAGATCAAGGTTACGGGAGGCCAAAATTAAATATGGAAGCCTGGTGCGGCATCATCTTGACCCACTGGAGTTGAGTAGATTTTCTATTTTCTCTGTAGACTTACGTTACTTGTCATAAGATATAAATTACGTGAAAGTTTTACACTTACCTCGAAACATGCTTACATTAGCCTCAAATCTGTGGGAAACATTTTGTCACTGCGCAATTTTTATATTTTAACGCTTCAAGTAAATATCGGGTTTTGGTATTCAATTATTTCAGTAGTCAATTCATCATTTTATTTCGTTTAGCATACAAACGACCCGAAAACGGTTACAGCCCTAATGTAACACAACGTGGTGTTTTATTTCAGACCCCTCTAATAATCTTTTCTAAATAACACAGATACATAAACAGATGGAGAGTCTACTGCCGCAATGACTACGCCGGCAACGGAGTTCTTATAGTCCCTGAAATGGACGCACTTTTGTTCCCAACGTTGGCTTGATGACGTCATGCCAATTAACTTCCGGTTGCAATTTTTGGTCACGTTGTCATCTGGGTGCAGACGTGAGGCAATTTTTTTCTATGAAATTCCGTGCAAATGTCTTCATATTTGCATTTCCGAATATTCAATATAAGGCCGCCGCCATCTCGGATTTTTACGGTAAGTGAAATTATCACAAATCACTTAATCATTAAAATTACGGCATGGTACCTGGTGATTGAGCTCTGTACCAAGTATGGTTCAAATAATCTATTCTAGTCGATGAGATAAACGTACTTTTGTTCCCGACGTTCGTATGATGACGTCATGCGAGTTAACTTCCGGTTCCATTATTGGCATCTCCGTATATGCACCTCGTGCTTCTTTGTACCGAATTTGGTTGAATATCTTTATCTACTACGGAGATACTGGCATTTGACGAAGTTCAAAATGGCCGGCGTCCACCATCTTGGATTTGACGGGGAGCCGTGCGGCCACCTACGAACGCCAAGTCGTGGCGCCTACCCCCTGTAAAAATTTCGTCATCATCATCTGATTAGTTTTCAAGTTGTACGGATCTGAATTCTGAATTTTAGTCTTTCAGGCTTCAAAGTCCTATTCAATCATGCCCCCAAAATTCACGTTTTGGGGGTTTGGGGAAACCGCCCACAAAGTAATATATTTTCAGCGTGTAATCCTCATTGATTATTCCCCGACATATTGGTGAACCTGGCTTTCATGGTTTTGAAAAAGCGTTACTAAAAATTCACAATTTCAGCTCTCAGCATCATATATAACTGTCGATCCTTTCGGTCGAAAACGCAAGTATGCAGAATGTCGACTATGTCAAATACGTACAATGCACTCACGCAGAAAATCGCAGAAGTGGCGGCTGGTCGGCAGCCAGTAGCAGCGGCGCTCGTGTGTCATCACTCATTACTAAAAATAGCGCAATGATATTATCGGCCTGCAGTACGCAGAGAGCCCAGACGTATCCTTATACGTGGTTTTTCCAGGCGAGACTTTCCAGGGTTAACGTTTAGAGTCCCTGTTACCTAGCCAGCATACCCGATCCGAAATTAGAACATGGTGGTCTGAAGTTGAAGCAAATTGGACCATTACGGACTCAAAGACGGACAACACCACGGAACCCAGTTGTACCAGGGGGAGGGGGCGGGTAACAAGAATTATTGCTGGAAAATACGAGTAGACGCCGTTTACCTTTTGCAATCTGATGCTGGAGTGACAGAGCAATCTGAGACTGATTGTTGACTTTGGCCTAAAATCACACACAGTGTATGTATGTCATTTTTATTCAACTGCACAAAACAGCTCGACTGCTTCTAACAGCATCCATGATATAAAATACTTAGCCATCAGCTGAATGTGTGCTCGTAGTTCAACAATGAAATCTGTAATCTGAGGCACACTATATGGCAACAGGGTTTGACTCGACTTATGAACCAAAGTACCAAAGAGACGTTACTGTCACTGTCACTGGACATTGTTTCCAGGAAGTTGGGAGTTAGTTCGGTGAGCGTGCGTTCTGCCACGCTGCATGGTCCGTCCGCGTGGAACGCACTGTTCATCCACGTCCGTGACGTTCCTAATTCTTACAGTTTCAGAAAGCTTTTAAAAAACTCACTTTTTTAGCCTAGCAAAAACGTTCACTAACAGTTACGTGCCGTTTTATACTCCACCTATGACCGCTTATGTAGTAGGCGCACTATAAATCTTTGTATGATGACGATGATGATGACGATGATGAACCAAGCTGTTCGATGTTCGTTGTCTGATGCATTACGTAGCAAATGTGATCACAGTTGGCAATGCCACCTTGGCTATCTGCGGAACAAACAGCCTGTGGACCAGATCTGCAATGACAACAACCTCTCATTTGGCCTATGCCCCTGTATAGACGTAAGTAAGTAAGTAAGTAAGCACATTTATAGTCAGCGCCTAAAAACAAAAGTCACTAGGCCCTGCAGACACAATCGAACAAATGCGTTTTTAGAGCCCGTCGGAACTGTCCAAGGCAGAGGTCAGACTGACGGAGGCTGATCGGCAAAGCGTTCCACAGACGTGGTCCGGCGACTCCGAACGCACCATCACAGCCATCGCATACACACCAAACTGGCCCGTCACGCTTTTTCTGTTGCTGCTCCATCCACCTGGAACTCTCTACCTGCTGACATTCGACTGTGCGAAAACATTCTCACTTTCAAACGCCACTTGAAAACCCATCTATCCAAACTCACTTAGTCCTCCTGTGCTGCATCAAGCGCCTCTGTATCTTATCTTCGGACCTAAAGGCGCTATACAAATCCGTTATTATTATTATTAAGGTCACCTGGGGTGACGTCACAGCCGCAGCATTATGTGACGACAACATCTTGAGCCCGGTACACACTGGCGACATAGTTGAATTCAACACGGTCGTCTTTATTGAAAATCGACTGTTGCCGAAACTGGCAACAAATCGACAACAAAGTCGACTTTCGCCGATACGGTCACTTTGTCGCCAGTGTGTACGGGGCTTTATTTATCAAGTTCGAAGTAGCACTGACACTAGATAACACTCAGGCCAAATGATGTGCCGAGTGCTCAAAGTCCACAACATCTCGATGTACTGCATATAATGAATACTGTACTCGTCGTCGTCGTTTCTGGCATGCAACTCTATGATTGCGTAAGACATCATCCTCCACAGAGGGCGGTTCTCGAGCCAAATACTGTACTGGTACAAATTAATATGTCCGACAGTGGAACGCAGGTCTGACCTTGACAGAGCTGTCGGCCGATGGCGTGTACTTGGCTGCTAGTGCGAAGGTGCCGGTCGAGACGTCACACATGGCAGACCAAGTACTGAGAACACCCAACTCCACACGCTCGTTGGCTTTCTGATACATCGAAAACTCAAACTGCGACTTCTCACTGCTAGCATATATACGTACAACAATAACAACTGATTTTTTTACAGATATCATTTTTGCCACGCTATGCTATGCATAAGCGCGGCCTATGACGTCGTGCGGTGTCTGTCCGATGTCTGTCGCGTTCGTGTATTGTGTTGAAACGGCTACAGATACGGTCATAGTTGCTATGAAACGCGACTAAGAAACCGTACCCAAGCTTTCTAATGGTACCACTTTCAATGATCTTGAGTGACCCCTAACCCAGATTTCAAGGTCACGTCATTATTGGACGCTGAATATCTCAGAAACGGTGCGAGATAGAGACATATATACAATGAAATACTAATAGGGACTTACATATGCCTTACTAGAGGGTGCACTCATTTCGAATGAATTAGCGAATAATCAATGACACGATGCATTGCACGGCCTCTCTGCGACAGCTGAGCTTCTTGTTATCAGTGGTTAAGGTGGATGAGGTGAGGAGGCAAACTGCTCTTCCCTTTATTCCATCCTTTCCTTCTCTGTCCTCCTTCCTTCATCGCTCCTCCTCTGACGCAGCTGTAGAGGAGGCCAGGAAAGCGCCACACAACTGCCAAAAGATTCTGCTGCAATTTGTGTCTTAAAGTGTGAACGATGGTGAGATCAAAATTGAAGTTTTACGACGTAGTCTGTAGTAACGGCAGCGTTCTGCATGAAGGTAGTATAGGCAGAATGCAATGCCAAAAACTCGTGAGCTGTAAAAGGGCAAAAATTGGCACCGATATTTCAACGTTTTCATTGTATAATTCATGTAACCAACCCCACTGTAGTGTACACCACGGCCGTACATAATCAAACTGAATTTGCACCGCATGCACACGGCAGTGTCTTCACTAGAAGCACATGCTACTATAACACTAGGGCTACATATCGTCGCTTCATCGGCGACGCACTGAATAATATCCCAAACTAGTCATGCGAGTCAATCGAGGTATCGAGCCAATGAAGATGATCAAAATTCTTCCACATCCATGTCGGGAAGTCGACTAATCGATTGAGTCGTCGTCTAAAAATGCGAAGTCGATCGCCGGTACTGGACGCAGTCAACATCGGGGTCTACTGTATAGCCACTCTACACTGCGCACCACTTCCACATAGGCCTACACAAGCCTTGAAGAACTCGAGCTCAGTATAAATAGATAGTACGACAGAATAAGACGCACAATTTGATGTGAAATATGATGTCTTTGTCAAGGTATCCCAAAGCGACATCAAAGTTAGACACAGCCTTGTGATGCGGCTGAAACAGAATCTGTAGTCCACCAACCAAATTGCTCAACCTGCAAACAGAAAAGTGCAAAAAACTTCTGTGACCATCAAACCATCTGATTAAGTTCTACACCGTGGGCCAATAAAACGTGCCACTTTTATTAGTATGACAACGTTTGCAAATGTAGACCAAGTTCTATAATTCTTCACTGTTGCATTCGGCAATGAACTGTGCAGGAAGCTGGAATTACACCTAGAACCTCACCTGAAATCTGTTGCCAAACTTGCTGCATTATCTTGCAAAATCTGAGTCTTCAATTTTACAAGTTTTCATTCATTTCAGTAAGAGCTGCACAACGTCAGACGTGAATTTTGATTTAAGATGAGAAACTTGCAGGCGTTTCTGTTTGACAAATTTAATGTTTTGCTGAATATTTTTTCTGCATGCTGCTGACGTCACTACGACATCATTACGACATTCTGCAACATCATCTGCTACACACTCAGCACATCGCCATTCACTGTACAACATGTCATTCATTAACTCATCCACTGTCCGGTGGCGTACACGACTACAAGACGCATGTGCGCGTGCTGAGGCCAGACATTTGCAACACACACTGTGCATAGGCAATAGGCATAATGAATGAAGACTTGTCATACCTGCCCTACACATTTGGCGAAAATTTTCAATACATCTGGAATGGCCATACATAGTTCATGTGCTTTTATTGAAACAGGAAAAAACAGCTATGTCATCATTACAGCTATGTCATCATTATATTTTCTCCCATTGTATTTAGTTGTAGTGTATTATGCAAATTCTGTGTTTTTTTTCTTTTTCTACTCAAGGGCAGCAGTAAGTGTGTTTTTTTGACCTTGCTGTCCTGTTCAGGTTTTATCATTTACTCTTTGTTTGCATCATGTATTTTTATCTGAACAAATAAAGATGATGATGATGATTATATCACACTAATAACACTAGAAACAGTCTTAAATACTTGCACAATTTACACAGCAATTGCACGAATTCCATGAGCAGAAAAACACGACTACTGGGACAACAAACCGCAGTACAGTGGCAGCAGACACGCAGGCGCCAAACATGTCAACACTGACATTTGCATGTATGTGGCCATTATTGTAGGCCGCCTTGACTTTGCCCGACTTCCAGCTACAACAAACAGTTACACCGTGTTTTGTATTCTTGTTTTACCATTAAGTCACACGATACATTAGAATAAAAATATCCTAAGTCAGAACTCTAACAGCTAGACAGATTCAAAAAAACAGTGTTTTAATAAAATTCTGTATATGTACATACATGTCATACATACAATAAGCATAGTACAATAAGTTCTAGTGCCAATCATACAAGTTAACATATCAGATGAATCAATTAGATCATGCATTACATTTTCTAAAGGAACTACAATAAAAGATTAAAAGCAGTATTAAAAAGACATGTCTGTACATTTGCAAATAACAAAATTACCCAGTCAGTGGCACGAATTGCAGTTCTGCAGCAGTTGTAATGCCCTTGATAGGTTTATCTTCGAATTTAATACCAACCTCTGCCATGTTGTTTGTGTTCCATTTCAAGCCATATGTCAGGCCTGAAAATCCACATTTCATTGTGAAAACTAGGGAAACGTTTGTTTACAGTACTAGCCAACATCGGCATTAGAAAAACTAGAAAAAAACATTACATTTTAGCTTAAAACGTTTCCTGAATGAAACAACAAAACAGTGGTGACACTGGAAAAAGAATAAAGATAATTACAACAGAGCATCAAAAAACGAGAATCTCGTGGACGGTTGCCATGAAACAGTCAACAAGGTGAGCCAAAAATGTGAAGTGATGACTAGTGAACAACACGACAAAGGTGGGTGTAAACTTTCTATCAAACTTGACTGCAGCTTAATGATAAGAAGAATGGCTGGTGTTGGAGCTCTGAGCAGAGAATCCCACTATGAGCCGTTGTGGCCCGCTGCATCATTCCATGCTGCTTAAAGGTAAAAATGTAAAGGAAGTGGATTTATATAGCGCCTTTATTGTAGTACCTCACACTCAAGGCGCTCAGGTACGGATCACACAGTGTTACCTGCAATTACACCGTACCTGCCTCTACCTCGTAAGCATTCACCAGATGGCGCATCCCCAGACCGAGGTTGTGTACATCTAACTGCAGCCTACTACTCATTTATCTACCCCGCCAAAGAATGAAAGGCTGAGTCGGCTTGGTTGGCTGACCTACAGCGGACGGTTTACCCACATAAGTGGTCACCCGTCAGCCGCAGGTTGAGCGCAAGACAGCGAAAGTTTGCCTGTCAGAGACCGACGTTCTACCACTGTGCCACGCAACCAACCAACCTAAGATACATACAGGAGATGATTAAGTGACCATACTCCTAAAGGTGAAGCCAGGTTCGGTCAGAACGACCACTGCTTCCTAGCTGTGTGTGACTATCTTCCTTCATGATTATCAATCATCAGATTGGAGCTCCGTTTGCAAGCAATCCAGTTTCCATTCATGCGATAAACCCATACATTGACATGTGAGAGTGACACACAATTTCATCAGTGTCCTGATCTCTAAAGTACTTTCTTGTTGCAGACAAGATTCCACTAGTATACACAGACAATTCAAGCTCCAAGGCTCTTAATGTTTTCAGAAAGGGACATTAACGTTTGTACATTACACAGCAAGTAATGAGTCTAATGACACTGCCTTATGTGCGAAAACTGATTATGTACACATGCTACACATACCAATTAATGAACTTGTGTAAAAATCCATTAGTGTTGAAACAAACAAAACAATACTGCTGGTATTAATTTTGAAAAAGCTATGTTCAATATCAGCCTGAATAGTTCTCTTAACAGTTGACCAAAAATGAGCTAAAGCTAACACCAAAATGACAATTTCTATTTCGTCAATTATGGCAGAAATGACATTCCAGTCGATTCCGACATGGCAGTCCTTTAAGCAGTGTGCAACAATGCCATCACATCATCATAGGCCTGTGTACTACTTCTGAACAAATAAAGATGAAAGATGATGAGATTTGAAGTCTACAGTGTGTCACACATTCAATCAAATCCTAGTGTACTCTGAGATCTAACGTAACGTTGGTGTCCATTTGAGTGATATTCATTGGCAGTCAAAGAGAATACCATTGGCAATAACAGAGTTCTCCATTATTCACTGGTATAATGATCACTAGCGCGTGAAACACAATCGACTGACCACTGTCTGGAGACTTGTGTTTTGTTTCAAAGTTGCCAACAATACAACCAATAACATGCTTGTGAGTGCCTCCACAAGTAAACTCAGTAGCTTCACTCAAAGCTGTTGTTTTCCATTTAATCTTTGTTTCACCATAATCTGCAATCACAGCATTAGACCTACTCCACGTGAATTCTTTTGCACATACAGAAACTGCAATTTTTGTATTGAAATGTATCTGCAAACAGTGGCGTAGCCATGAATTTGCGAGAGGGGGTGCGTAATTGCGTTCTTTTCTGGATTTAGTGCGCCAATTTCTTGATCCAAACATCAGCAGCTGCCGTTGGCCTTCAATTTCCTTCCCTCTGTAAGCTCTATCGGAGATTGTTCGTATGCCTATGAAGCTGTGATCTACCTAAAACGTTATGATTTAAAAACGTAAAACAAGTACTGCTGCTGCTGCGCAGGCCCATAACGTTTTTGGTCACCTTGTATTGCTTGACTATAACATCCAGATAAATCACTGAGAAATTATGTGCGAAATTATATGTATTTTCCTTACAGTGTGTACGCACCTTGCATACCTTGTATGTATATGCCACTGTAATTGCAAACAATGGACATTATCCAAATTGTTTGTTATACAACAACGAAATCAATAAAGCAACATGTATACCATAAAAATCACGAATTCCTAGTTTGGTCAAAACAATTACTTACTATAACTCTTGAAGAACAAGTCCCTGGCACTCTTGCCGAGATCAGCAAATGACGGAACGAAAGACATTCACTACTGCCATACAACAAAAGGTATAAATAAAATATCAATTAGTGACAATAATGACAATAATGAGATGAACCGATAGAAGGCGTTTGAAAATCTGTTATATAGGCTACAGACTACAATTTGACAGACACGAAGTCATGCACACCACTCAAGAAGCTAGTACTACCAAGCTGACATGCAATATCATCAATTCATCATTGTCATCATTATCATCATTTAGTTTGTAAAAGCACGGTAAGGTGCAAACTGTATATACAAGCAACAAAGCACATAAAAAGCTCATAACATTTACAAGCTTACTAAAATAATAAACAAGAAATCAAAATACATCACCTCCAAGCCAGAGCCATAGATTAGAAATCTATGGCTCTGCTCCAAGCCAATGCAATACCGGCAGAACGTGCAGTACGTAGCACGCTTTTCTGTTTATGCACTAGTAAATCTGAAGCCGCAGTAAGTAATAATAAAAAAAACTGCGCGCTGTATGTTCTAGCTAACTACTGACAGACACGAAGCATCGCACAGCCTCTTTGCGATAGCAGAGCTACTTGTTGTTGTCCTAATGCAGTTTGGGCTTTGGCGAGCGGTGGCTTTCGTATCGTCTCCTATTACTTGTATTGTTGGTATAAATTTGCTGTTAGGGCGAATCTTTTGAGCAATTCTTACAGAATCTGGTACAGGGAGAGAACCCTGAGTCCGCTTCAGCACGCCAATTTTTACCATTAGGCCTATGTGGGAGGTCCCAAAACCGCAAAAATTTGACATTTTTTGCTACTAATTTGCCCCTTTGCCCCCTAAAGGGCAATTTTGCTGTCTCTTAAGCGATTCTTACACAAGGGAGTCTCTGCAGTTCCGCTCCCTCACGCCAAATTTCATTATCGGTTATGCCGTCGCAATACGACGGTTTGATGGTCATACGTAAGTTGAACAAAGATGCGATTACTTTTAGAATACTTGCGATTTCGTGCCGAATATAATAGCAATAGTAATATTAGTATATTAGACTTGTAATGAACTAATGATAATGACGTAAAATGACATTAATTACGTCAACATGATGATAAGTAATCAAGTATTTTCGATCTACACTGCCGTTGACAAGCAAGCGTTTATTGAAGTAGTAGCCAAAATGGCTGAATAGTAAAATAAAATAGATAAAAATAACATGGCATAACAAATGCAAGACAGAATTAAAATGTCATAGTCAGCAATATATCAAGATTATCATTATCATCATCATAATCAATCATCATCATCATACTTACCACCATACATCATCATTATGTAGGCCTACTGTCATTACAGAGAAATTGACTAGACTAGTGGTAGTGAGCTAGGGCATAGGAGATGAATGACTGGTATTTTTAGTTCTATTTGAAATTTGGAGGGAGCCCTAAGGCGAGACAGTAGTTCAAGATCGCGAGGTGGCGGAAGTAGACTATCCTATGATGAAGATGTCGATAGTGAAGTAGATTTGAAAAAAAATGTGTGACAGTAGATCCCTGCGACTCTCTAGGTCCTCCAGTCCAGCAACAAATAAAGAACTAAGGCATGTCACATGCGCAACTAAATATGATTGGCATTGCAATTGCAAAATAGACCAATTTTCCAATCTTTTTCACCAGTTGATTCGTCAGAAAATTATCTGTGTACACATCACATCACATTTCCATAATCTGCAGTATGTTACTGATTTTGACACCATCTTCAATTAAGCTGCTGACGCGTTCCTGATCACACTTTGAGGAGTTGATTCAACATTTAACAGTATATGGTAATGGTAGACAGACTGGATGACTTGATAAAATAGATCAGACTTAGTTCTTAGACGAAACTTCGGTCTGAGTCCTAATTTGCATAAATTTTTCAAGTGACGACAAGCGTTCGGTCTTATCTTCAAGATCAGTCCAGAATTCGGTCTATAATCTTCAAGATCAGAGCAAATGACCGGTCTAAGACCAATCTGAACAATTCAGTCTAATCGGCAACTGCATAATGTAAAAATACAGATCTTTGTTGCTGATCTCGAGATCAGACTAAAGTCTTAGAAGAAATCACTTGATTTTTTAAGCGCCTCACTTTACGTTGGTAAAAGAGGCGCTTATTGAGATAGGCTGTGTCATGACGTCGTTGGTCGTTGGTTGGTTGGTCGTTGGTTGGTTGGTTGTCACGCGCGTGCACTGTGGCCAAACGGTGCATCCTAGGCCTATAGTTACTATGGAACA
>Ga0209149_1001294_pt1 | contig 12428 bp, 5 predicted proteins | sample WorMetTyACAVOLI2_FD_187423 | JGI IMG/M metagenome (GOLD analysis project Ga0209149, IMG submission 187423) | Marine gutless worms symbiont microbial communities from Max Planck institute for Marine Microbiology, Germany - Olavius algarvensis... ... | reverse complement strand
AGGGAGAGACCGGCAGAAAGTTCGCCCCAGTACCCAAATGCAAAAGTCGGCGCCTATGAACAGGGCACAAACTATGTTGGGGTGCGACCGGGAAGCGTGGAGTTTAGAGCAGGTAAAAGTAGTTGTTCAGAGAATAAAAAGACTCGCAAAGTACAGTAGAAGTCTATAGAATGCAGCAAATTACAAATGAGTATCGGTAAACACGCCACCGTTTGGCCAATGTTCAGGACTTTCTAGGAAACCTTTGGAAGGAGCAGTAGGCCTATTTAGAAGTCGCCAAACCAGCCAACAGGCAATGTGTAGCAGCAAAATCACCTAAACTATAATCGCGAAACCATCTGCTGTAATCACACCAGCTGCGACGCCGCATCTCCGATGGCCTCAGTGCTATCGTTCTAACGATATTTTGCTGACTCAGCGGAATAAAACCGTGACAAAATGCTGGCAACCATGCACTTCGAGATGTATTTCCACAACCACATTTTTAGTTTGTTAAAACACACACACGCACTGACAGAGAGCGGGAGAGGGAGAGAGAGCGAGACAGAGAGACACGTTGAAAACAGCACCAACTTTCGTTATGGCGGCTAATTATGTTACACTGTACTGGTATTATGAAGTAGATCTACTGCTGTTATCTGAGCAGTATCATTGTAATACAATGACGTGTGACGTTAATTTAGCGTCCATCTGGCAACGTATTTACAAGCAGCAACGACGCAAACGGCCCACGGATATCAGTCAAAAGAGCCGATCAAAAAGTCACTGTTCAACCGTCTAAAGTGCCTGTTTACAGAACGATAAAACTGTGAAAAATTTTCTTAGAAACTTCAGCTGCAGAACTCAGTTGGGATGCATATCTTTCCCTAAATTAATATTAATCGGCCAACTTTGCTTTGATAGAAGGCAGATGTATCAGAAACGTTCAAACTGTTCAAAGTTTTGGTTTTCCCGCGGCACTATATCACATTTCTGAGAAATAAAGATGTACGCATGTATGCTTTGATTAAATTTAACCTGTCTCCAAAGGAAACTAAGTCAGTGACAGGTGAAGATCTGCTGGTGAACCTGGCATCATGCATTGCTCTCATCACGGGGCGCAGGTCTCGGCAGTGCACGTGGTTTGACTTTGATCGTTTCATAGAATACCGGTTCGGCCGACTCCGCACCGACGTTGAGGTCTTGGTAGACCGCTTGGCTCTTTTCTCCATCTTCGTCGGTTGTATCGTCTTTCGCAGCTGCCAGAGCGATAGCGTTGACGTACATGTTCTCAATGTTCGGACTTTCCTCCAGCTCGTTTGTATTGGTTTCCTCTTCCTCACTTGATGACCGCACACACAGTTCTGAGCAGAAACCTGGTATAGTACAGTATTCTTAGCAACAAAGCACAATCTATTTCTTCTACGTACATAGATATCATCACATATACACATATCCTTCATCATTTAAGCTTACTCGTTTATCATTACCTTGAAATGTAGATTAGGGGTCACTCAAGGTAACTGAAAACGGTGCCATTCGATGCGACTTTCTATCAGTCTGCCATTGTAAGTACGGTATACCTCTATATTGTACTATTTTCGAGTCTAAGTTAAGTATCACTCGAATCACATGCACATCACTGTTGCTTGCTTGCCTGCTTGCTATTCGGGGGTCAGTCCCCCTAAAGCCATTGTAGCAAACCTTCCCTTATTTCCACTATCTCCTATTTCCTTCTCAGCGACCAGCAGAGACAAACTTTGACTCACTGTTGAATGAGGCAGAATACACTGGTAGCCACAGTTGGATGGGCAGCCCAACTTCCCCACATGTGGCGTGTGCGCCTTGCATATACACACATACAGACAGATAGAGACAAGAGAGATCAGATAAATTAAACTGCAATTTTAAACACAGACGAACTACGTGCGGTATAAATAAACGAACTTGAATTTAAACATTAACTAAAACTATTAATACTTTCACCGATGTGTTATCTGTAGATATTTATGTACGTTATGACATTGTAATGTACTGACTTATTCCAGCACGACGATACAGTAGAAAGGCTACTACGGCAATGACGCCGACGAGGATGATGAACAGAAGAACAGCAAGTGTTATTGTCGCTGACTGGTAACTTGTCGATGTGTCGTCATCTTGAACTCCTGTATCAAACAGCTAAACGTGTTCTTACAAAACTAACGGAGGAATAAAATACCACCAAGAAGCAACTTTTTGACAATCTAACAACCAATGAAAACTCAGTTATTATTAAGACCACAATGTTTCAGACTGTGATTAACATTACCGTCATTTTTTTGAAAACAAGACGATTTTGTAGCAACAAAAAAGAAAGTTAGCACCAGAAGCGTCTTGTCTGCAACCAATAGCAGCACTGCCTCATGCGCGTCGTTGAGTGAGTACATGTATTTGCTTTGCGGTACATCAGCACAAACAAGGCTATTTCGTGCCATTAAATGGTAAAGGTGTCAGATGTGTTAGAAACAATTATGAAACAATTATGAAATATGAAGTTAACAAACAAGCAAAATATAATGTAGTAGAAAGAGAAAGGCTATTAGGCTAATACAAAAACTAATGCATTGCGCAACAGCAGATTGTTCAGATTAACTACGGTTTTTAACCAAAGTTACTTCTTAAGGTACCCTCCAAAATATTATCTGAATGTTCAAGTATAAATGTAAATAACAATGTCACAAATGTCGTGTGTTGAAATCTGACATTGTCATCAATGACAAGGTGATATATTTTAATAGAATACCTTTTAGTTTACTCATATTGATAGTTATACTAATTAGATAATGCCGGATATTAGTGCTATAAAGTAAATTGTTTCCAAAACAGTAAATCGTAAATGCGATAAATATATTAGTGAACCTGCGACAATTGCAGATGTTTGCGTAGTCGTGCTGCGAGTAGTTGTGATAAACTCTGAAAACAAAAACAACTAAGTAAGCAATCCTTATAACGAAATAACACTGTGACACCAATTTCTCGTCTCCAGACATAAACACTGTCCACTGAGTTTTCTCAGAGACTTACAGTGAGTGCTTTATGCTAAAAGGCAGAGAAATCATTTGCACTTGGTTTTAGCTTGATCACACTCACAAAGTCAACGATGGCTGCAAATTCTAAAAACGTCCAAAAATAATTTCAGGAAACCGCTTCTGCCAATCGAAAGAAAGGGGAAAATAGGAGAATGTAAATGTAAATGCGGATTTATATAGCGTATAATTATGAACATTTCTAATGCAAGAGATTAGAACAAGAGAAATAACGTAACAGAATGGATAAAAGAAAGATTTCGATTGTTTATCTTCATTAATTCTGGTTACAAAGTTAAATACTTAATGTCTTTAGTGAGAAACAACTGAGTCTATTTAGTTTGGTTGAGGCTCGCCGCAAGCCAGTATTCAGCCAATCAATAGCTCAATTCGGTTAATTCGGCGAACGTTACTACGTTACGTTACGTTCGCCTTATGGCATGAGCCGTCTGTCTGTCGTCTGTGACGTTAATGTACCATACTCCAGGGTTAAACTCTTCGGCAATATTTTTGCACCATCAATAGTTGGCGTTCTCTCACTGATACAAGCTACCGCCATAGTTACAAGGGAAGACTAATAGGAACTCGTGTCCGATCTAGCGAATGGTGCCATTTCCAATAACCTTGAGTGACCCTTAACATTGACGACAAGGTCCCGGTATTCTTCAACGTCAAATATCTCGAAAACGGTGCAAGATAGAGCTACAGATACAATGGCAGACCAATAGCAAGTCGTACTGATGTGCGCCATTTTCAATAACCTTGAATGACCACAAACACAGATTTCAAGGTCTCGTCAATAATCGATGCTAACGGCACAGGATAGACAATGGATAACCAGTAAGATCTTACACACGCTTAACTTATTGGTGTACCTTCGAATGACCTTGAACGACATCAGTGCCTTAGCATTTTTTTAGTTCATGAAGCGAACGGTAACTTGTGTACGCAATGCAATCCTGGTACGGTAGATTAGTTATGCTGTATGTAGGCCTGCATGGCAGTGATTTCGGTGGCACCCAAACGTCCAACAAAGTAATATATTTAATTTTTGTGCTCTACAAACTGTTTTTTTTCAGTTCAGCGGTTAATTTTTGGGATGTCGTAAGCTTTCATATGAGTATCTTTGTAGCATTCTAGGCGTTATAATAAAAAAATTATAACACACCACGACCACGTGGTTTGCACGTGTTTTATCACAGAACCGCCATAAATATTTATTAACAAGAAACTCATCTGTAAGTAAGTAAGTAAGGCACAATAATCAAAAAGTCACGGTAGCCGAAACAGTCACGATTCGCAAATGGTACAGGTGAATCATCGCGAATGATACGGGCAAGTTGAGTATAGGGGTGGTGAAGTTTTACAACGGTGGCGTGGTTCAAGCAGTAAAGTTTACCTATCTCATCTACTGTATTCTTGTTTTATTGTTACGACTACATTCAGCTTTGGTGCTATACCTCTAGCGAATCCACTGATGTTTTTCGTGAAGGGACAAATCGCGCCAGTACCGCATTCCACGAATACACTGCACTCGTAATTGAAGCTTCCGGGTTGTGATATGCTGAGCGTCTTTCCATAAGTTTCTTCATCGCCGCTGTTTGTCCAGCGATATGATAATGCACCTTCAGCGGAGCAAGTTATGACATCTCCCACGGTTACACTGACTTCAGAATCGACCGAACTTCCGCCATTGACAGTGAACTCGATTTCAGACGAACAGTCTGCAAAACAAATTATTAACTGAGATCACTTCGTCTGTGTAAGAGCAATTACAATAGTCGCTGTTAAGCCCGTAGAAGGAAAAATTGGTAAACGGGCAGTAGTTCACCCTCGTATTGCGTTTGGGGGTTAAAACCCATCTCAATATTTGGATCATAAAAAAATTATGTTCAGTCTTGGGCCGGGCCTTTTCGTAACTTTTCCTGAATATGGAGTTACTACAAAATGCAACAATGACGTCGGCAATCGCTGCAGAGGAAGTTGCTAGATATGACGTCAAAGACGTATGCGTCAGCACACTGACGCGCGATATTGATATAGCAATAATGTCTGTCTGTACGTCCGTCCATCCGTCACGTTCCGGTATTCTATTGAAATAGCGTAACATATTGTCATAGTTTTCTCACCATACGGTAGCCCCATCGCTCTAGTCTTATGGGTATCAAACAAATTAGCGACATTCCGCCGGCTCACCCCCTGCGGTGGCGCTAAATACAGGTGGTGTATAAAAATTTAGTGATTTTCGACCAATAACTCGCTATATGTCGCAAGCGATACAAGACAGCGCCACAGTTAATATGGAAGGCGAATAGGAAACCGCACCAAGCTTTCGAATGGTACCAGTTTCAATCACCTGGAGTGACCTCTAACCCAGATTTTAAGGTCATCAATTATTCGGCACCAAATAACTCGAAAATGGTACAGGATAGAGCTACAGTGACAATAGCTGACCAACATAAAGTCGCATATGTCGATCAAACAGCGCCATTTTCAATGACCTTGAACGACCCCTAACCTAGTTTTCAAGGTCACGCCATTTTTGATGCTGGATATCTCACAAACGGCTAAAGATGCGGTCATAGTTAGTATAAACTACGAATAGGAAACCATACCCAAGCTTTCGAATGGTACCAGTTTGAATGACCTTGAGTGACCTCGTGCCGTACATTTTAGAAAGCTCCCTTCGATCTGATATTAAATCCTGATTATGGCGTATGGCGGTTAAAATTGGTCTGTACATCACAGGTTCAACGACTAATATATCATGGAAGAATGAGGTCGGAAACAAGGAGGTCACGTTGCCAAAAATGGAAAACTTAGACCTTATCATCAATGAAAGAAGATTGAGATGGCTTGGCATCGTTTTATGCATGGACGATAGCAGACTATCAAGCCGAATTGTATTGGAAGTCAAACAAAAGCCATGAAGACAGAGAATTAACTTGATCGACACCATACGTCAAGATCTGAAGGGAATTGGCATTACTCGGAATAAAGTGAACAACTTGCTGTCGACAGAGAAAAACAACTTTGAGTGTAGCTTAGTGTTTTCGACACGAGATGCAGTCAGGCTCACAGTCAGGATTAGGCTCAGGCTTTCTAACCCTCAAAAGGCACATCGTTGCCCGGAAATGTGTGCGGGCGCCTTGGCTGTATGGCGATAACATGGGACAAAAACGAAAACAACTGAGGAAAGAGAGGGTGCTCAAATTTACCCATATGAAATAAGAAACCCCTGAAGTTATGTGAATAATATTTGCACATAGGTAGGTATCCGATACTTCAGTGTACAAAAGTGTACAAAAATTTGGTGACCATAGGCTTTGGCATAGTAATGTGTAAAATTTTACCACTCTCCATAGGCTTGAGTGGTTTTCCTTAAAACACTCTCACGCTACCGCGTGAGTGCGCGAACAGGCAAGACCCATAAAAAATTTCATCTAGAAATGCCCTGGAAATAAGCAACAAAGTAAGAAAAGTAATGTAAGTTGTAATGTAATGTGGTTTTCCTTAAAACAATCTCACGCTACCGCGTGAGTGCGTGAACAGGCAAGACCCATAAAAACGTCACCTAGAAATGCCCTGAAAATAGGCAACAAAGTTAGAAAAGTAATGTAAAACATGATTACCGTTCAAGATAAACTTTGGGCGAACACGACTACTGACGCAAAACAAAATGTAACGCGTTTGTGGACGCAACGAGTAAAAACTGTCGCATGCATAAATTTCAGGCGGTGTTTTTTACGGAGCGAACTTTTTCACTGGGAGGGACACCGATGGTGATGGCCGCTTCCGCAAGCATAAACTTTAGGGACGGAGAATATTTTCACGGGGGGGGGGCTTTTTACGGGGACAATACATATGTGACACTCTTGTCAAGGATGGTGGCGGCCACTATGCGGCCGAGGCGCTCACAATTCAGCACAGGCGACAGACAAACGAACAAACAAACAAACAAACAAATGGACATCAACATCGCGTGAAGCTTCTGCTTTGCAGAGGGGCTTAATAATAGTCTGCTATACAATATGTTCCAAAAAACATGTGACTACATCTTCGGCGATAACTTAAACTAGAATTGTCCGTTTGCAACAGTTTTTGGCACACTTATTACTGAGAGTATAGGGCATCGACATTGTGTTGTTATTTTCCCACCTCACCTATATCATGCACCTACTTTACCTTGGAAAACTGTCGAGACCTAAATATCTGTAAAAAATTAAACAAATTCATGAACATTTCATAGGAAGATGCGATTTTGATTTAAAATCTCTATCTGTCAAAGCAGTGTGATGCATGAAGGACGCTAAGTGAATTTCCTGACAAAGTTGGAAGCATCGACAGACAGTCTGCTGAAGAGGATCCGCATGACGCATACAATATCTGACAACCAGGCAGTGGAAGATCGCACATTCGTCTCGTAGCAGTAGAGGACCTCGTTGTCAGTCAGGAAGACAAGCCAAAAAGGCACTCATCATCTCGTGAGATTTCTCATGAAATTGTTATTCTCCGTTCAAATGTGCACAGGATAATTCACTGCGATCTCCAGCTCAAATGCTTCATACGACGTTGTGCTCAGCTGTTGTCTGAAGCCAATTGCATCACCCGTCTCACTCGCTGATAAACAATCTTATCGTCCGCAATAAATCTTGTTACTGTTCTTTATAAACCGTACGTTGAATAATAAGTAAGTAAAATAATGTGGTGACAGTTTTGCATTTAACATCCTAATATTGTAGCATTGGTAAAATCAGCAATTTAAGGCTTAATTCATGATATTTTGGTCTCGACAGATTCCCAAGGTAAAGTAGCCGCATTAAATAGGTGAGGTGGGAAAACAGAAACACCTGTCGATGGCCTGTAGGCTTAGTAATAAGCGTCCCAAAAATATTTGTAAATGGACAGTTCTAGTTCAACTTATCGTCAAAAAGGTGGACACAGTGTAGATGCTGACTACATCGACAATCGACACGTAAACTGCTGTCTTACTTGCGGCTGTGCTGGAAACAAACGGTGAAGACCAGAAGCTGCTGTATGTGTATGAAGACTGTTTCTGCACTCCGGGAACGACGATGCCTGTTGGAGAGAAAAAACTGACTTTACACGCATATTTAATGTCCGTGGTGGTGGCCGTGAAAGTCAGTGAAGACTGGTGCACAGAAGATGAATTCGTTGTGTTACGTCTGCCTTCATACACATATCTATAGGAACCAAAATACCACGGGTACGTGTACCAGGACATCACCAACGGCATCAGATTTGTCCCATTGTATGTAACCTGGCAGGTTAGACTGACGTTCTGACCTTCCAGTATACAGTTGTCCGTAACGGTTCGTTTAATTATTGGATAGGAAGCTAAAACAAACACGATCACGTGATTTATAACGACGTCAAAATACCAGTGATATTCCAAATACAGTGAGTAAAAAATGGATTTTTGTTCATTTGAGCATAACTTTAGCAAATACTGTCCGATTTTAATAGTTCTTTCACTGTTGCAGACATAAATTATCTGCCCACAAACACATAATTGAATTTCCCACTTCAACTATGGTTCGTTGCTGCACTACCTTGAACAATGCAACCGCATACACTTTTTTTCACAAAAAAAAACTGTTAAATTAAACTGCAATGCATGCGGTAATTTCATTGTTGTTACAAAGCAGAAAATTCTGGTGATATCTCTTGCTGACTTCTTCGATGCTGCTTCACGATGTCATAATGACGTCATACTGCTGCCAGCGATACGCAGAATGTCTGGCAACGACTGTGTTCCAGCAGGACAGTGCACGCACCGGCACACCGCGCCGCGCACGTGCAACAGTTGAACTGCTGCGTCAAGAAAGACCAAACTTTCTTACGTCCAACCTGTGGCCTCCAAACAGCCCCGATCTCAATAGTGTGGATTACGAGATATGGGCTGTCATGCAGCATCGTGTCTACCATAGACAAACTTATAGTGTGGATGAATTGAAACGGCGGCTCATCGATATCTGGTGCGGTCTTAAACAGTCGATTTTGACGAGACTATTGACCAGTAACGAGGAAGATATACGTGTATCCATGCTAAACGAGGACACTTCGAGTACAGATTGTGAACTGACAATGTTTATTTTGTCCATATCTGTTGCATTAAATGTGACTTGTTTGAGTGTTACATCTTTAATTACGAAATCATGCCAGCAACGTTGGCCAATACATTCTTGTTCATTTTACAAAGGTAGTACACTAGCAGATTTGAGTTGTCGTGTTAATTCCCGCGATACTATGCATAAGCGCGACCTATGCCGTCGTGCGGTGTCCGTCTGTCCGTAAGTATGTCTGTCTGTCTGTCATGTTTGTGTATTCTGTCGAAACTAATGAACGTATCTTCAAATTCTTTTCATCATCGCATAGCAACGCAATTCCAGTTTTTCCGAACCAAACATTTTGCCAATATTCTGACAGGGATCCCCATAATGGAGGCGTCAAGTACAGCGGCAAATCTGAGGCGGTAATAACCACTAATAGAAGATTACGCGCAACGTACTGTACTATTAAAACTAAGTAGCGACAGATATGAAGCATCACACGGCCTCTCTGTATTAGCACAGCTACTTGTCATCACACGGTCGCACGATGCCTTACACGTTGATGAAAAAGGGTAAATTTACCCCCTCATCATACTTACACCCTTTAACCGATAGTCACCAAATTTTGCGGACGTAATTATGTCGACCATGTCTGCCAACATGACAAATGTGGTCAAGATCGCACAAGGGGTTACTTCTCCCCATATAGCCAAAGCTACGACCCACAGAGGAATCGCCGAGAAAGATTGAGGTCTGTAATTGAAGCAAATGGGAACATCTTGGGGAACAAACGGACAGACCCATCTGACTGTGATACTCCAAAAAGAGTACCCGTTCGCGAGTAATTACTGTTGAACATTTGACTGCATGACATTAACTTGGTAAACGGTTGACCCACATGCTTATCGCATTACCGTTGTAGTTTCCACCTGAAAAAAAAGTAATTTTATTTGCATTGAATGTGCCGATAAAGATCGTTTTAAAACATGACCGAAAGAGTTTAGCATGTAGGTTTTAGAATGTAGTTTCTGCCCATCCTAAAGTAGATCATAATGTACATGTATACACGTACCGATTACACCGACGATAACTGAATGTGCCGTTGACAGGCTGTATGGGTTGCGACTTCCACAAGTATAAGTTCCAGCATCAGACAGTTGTGCTTTGGTGATTGTGAGAGTCGTTTTGTTGCGCCGTGAATTATATGAGTTCGCGAGTGAAATTCTTGCTGCAGATGGACAAGGAGAAATTCCGGGATGACGTTGATAAGAATTAAAGCTACACGGTGCTGAGCCCGACGTGAGGCTGTAGAAGTGCCAGTAAGCTGGAGTAGACAACCAGTTGCATGTGAAGGTAATACTTGTACCAGCGAGCATTACACGATTTCCATCACCAATTTCCAATACTACAAAAATTCAGATAAACGACTACATGTACCATAGGAAAGTGTTGTATTTAACAAAAAAAACTCAGCTGTCACAAGCAAACTGCGACGATAAATGAAATTTAGAAATAGCGATCAAAAGTTATTTGTACTACGGATGTGCGGAAAACCGAAATTCTGTTCGTATTCGGTTTTTAAAAACCGAACCGTCTAAAAATTTGACATCCGTTCACATGATTATCTGATAGAAGCTGCATGCAATCCGCCATTCAAATAAAAGTGAATAAAAGTAACTTTACTTGCATTAAATGTGCAGATAAAGAATGTTTTAAAACATGACCGAAAAAGAGTTTAGCATGATGACTTTAGAATGCAATTACATTATTTATTTGTCGTTGTTGTTGTGAGTGACATCAGTAGCGTCAAAGTATGTCATCAACTATCGCTGTAATATTTGCTGTAAATTAACTACTCAGCTATTACAGGAGTACTAAGTAACTATACTATCCAAACCGAACCGCGTTTTTTGAACCGAGCCAAACTCATTCCGAACCGAATCCGAGTTTTTTTTCAAAAACCGAACCGAAAAAATTAATCCGCACATCCCTAATGTGTACAAAAGACATTTTGTACTTGGTCTACCAACATGCCGAATGCGGTGAAGATCGCACAAGGAGTTACTTCTCCCCATATAGCCAAAGTTACCACCCACAGAGGAATCGACGAGGTTGTTAATATTGCAGTATTGCAATTATTGCAAGAAGTATTGCAATACTTTTAGTATTTGCCAAAGGTATTGCAATACCTGTCGTACAGGGTGAAGCAAAATAAAATATCCCAACGCGAATATCGCGATATCTATATAATGCAAGAATATTTTTATACAAAATTTTTGACATTTATCACGGCTTGTACGGTAGTACAAGCTGTTGTATAAGCCATTGGCCAAAGTAATGGGGAAGGGCGATTTTCGACCACCCACAGCTCCAAAACCACTTGACCGATTTTAATAAAACTTGAAATATAGAACTACACACCGGAGACCACCCGGCATGCAAACTTTTACTTCGATGCGGCGACGTGGGTGGTCTGGGCGAATAGCCAGTTTGCCACTGTGTGGGGTGTCTTTTTTCTTATTTTTTTGGTTTTTTTTACCAAGGCCACAGGTCGCACTGTACGTCAGATCTGGACCAATGAGGGCTCAAAACGCGTCGTTCCGCTCAATGAAGTGCCTTTTGGGGGTCTAAACGATGTGTCCCTAAATTTTGGGGGTAAAATCCCCCTAAAACTGAAATTTTGGGGGCGTGAATAGGATTTTTAAGCCTGAACGAGAAACAATTCAAATCCTTATAACTTGAAAACGACTTAGCCGATCATGACAAAATTTTTACAGGAGGTACGCACCATGAATGTGGCATTGTGGGTGGTCCCATGGCTCACTCAAACAAATCCAAGATGGCGGTGGCCGCCATCTTTAATTTTGGAAAAAATATCAATAACTACGTATTGGATAAAGATATCTGCACCAAATTTCATGGGAAGATGCACCGAGGACATGCAGAGATGACCACGTGACCAAATGTTGAAACCGGAAGTTAATTCGCGTGACGTCATCAAATGAAGGTCTGAAGCATATCTGCGTCGATCTCAGTGACTATAGCAGATATTTGGACCAAATTTGGTACATAACACAAATACCACACTATCAACACGCCGGGATGGCCAAATTCACACAAACTAAAAATTCAAGATGGCGGCGGCCGCCATCTTGAATTTCGGAAAAATGTCAATAACTTTGGACTGGATAAAGATATCTTGGATCAAATCATATGGGAGGATGCATCACGGCGACGCGGAGATGACCACGTGACCAAAAGTCGAAACCGGAAGTTAATTCGCGTGACGTCATCAAATGAAGGTCTG
>Ga0209149_1001293_pt1 | contig 12433 bp, 8 predicted proteins | sample WorMetTyACAVOLI2_FD_187423 | JGI IMG/M metagenome (GOLD analysis project Ga0209149, IMG submission 187423) | Marine gutless worms symbiont microbial communities from Max Planck institute for Marine Microbiology, Germany - Olavius algarvensis... ... | reverse complement strand
GTATGTACTATGACTGAACGTGAAAGCTTTATGATACTGATATGATATTGCAACTGGATAATAACACTGTAGGGTACGTATGCTTGACAACAATGACAAGGTTCTATCACTTGTGGAATATGATGGCAAATCAGTGTCTGTAATTGTGATCTGTGGGGGTTATTTCTGACCCCCAAGACAGGGAAAGAAGCACAACTATGGGGGGGGGGTTGAATCCCCCTTAACCCCTCCGGCAATTCCCACACTGGATCAGGGTCTGTAGTTCTTAGAGACCGAGTTTTATACTCTAGGTCACACGGGAACACTCTTGCGGAGGCTTCACGTGAGACTGGGGTGGGTCAAAACGACGAAAAAACGCAGATTTTCGACCAGTAAATGGTTATATTTCGGAAAACGATAGAATACAGGCACATAGTTACAATGTAGGACTAAAATGGGAAATCAAAATACGGGCTTTCGATTAGTATTTTTTTCAGTGCTCACTATTGTCAATATGTTGCGTCGCTTGGAGCGAATGAAGATAGACCGAAACTGTCTGCGACAGACAGATAGCGTAATGTTTGCAGGTATCAGGGATGTAAAGATTTTGCATGAATTCTCAGAGCTTCTCGCGCGCAAGGCGGTGAAATGACATTAGTGTGTACGAAATCAGCGATATTGACATAGCAATTCTGTCTGTCCGTCACGTTCCGGTATTCTATGGAAACGGCTTAATGTATCGTCATACCACACGGTAGTCCAATCATTCTACACGGCGAGGCATAATTAGCTTGTCTTGACACGTCTTGACTATGGCAATGCAACACTGCATGGCTGGTCTGAGTGGTCGGTTGACGGCGCGACTTCAGTCTGTTCTGCACGCCGCTGCTCGGCTGATCTACTCCAAATGGAAGTATACGAGCATACAACGCCACTGCTCATGGAACTGCACTGGTTGTCTGTTCCTGAGCGCATTCAGTTCAAACTTGCGATGCTCGTTTTCCGTTGTCTCCATGGTACTGCTTCGCCATACCTATTGCTGACCAGCTGCAGCCGATGGCAGCCTTGGAGTCACGCAGAAGGCTTCGATCCTCGGCCTCGGCCAGACTGGACATCCCGAGAGCGCGATGGACTACAGTAAAGGGAAACTTGACAGTTTAAACTCACTCGCGTCAGCAATTTTAACCCGAGAGACCGTCAGAAGTAACTAGAATGCAGAAAACCCACAGGCGGTCGGGGCTCTGATACTCCCAAGGCCCCCTAACTGGCTCGCTGTCCCCAAGCATCTCAGCTCTCGGCCTCTGAGGCCTCGAAGCCTCCGCCTTCTATGGAATCCCCGTTGAAAATTATTTACTTCCAACAAAGGCGGGGTAAATGCATTTGCCCGCGTTTGTCTGTCTGTCTGTCTGTTAGCAAGATTACTCAAAAACGCGTGGATGGATTTGGATAAAATTTTGCTTGTCGGCAAGTGTCGGGACATGGACGAACTGATTAACTTTTTAGCCCGATCCGGATCATAGTCCGAAGCCAGGAACCGGATTTACACCAGATTTTTGAATTTTAGCGCGGTATCTCAAGAAGTTATGGACAGATTTCGATGAAATTCAATGGGTCGATAGCCACGGGGGCCTGGACGAATTGATTAGGTTTTGAGCTGGATCTGAATCATAGTCCGGATCTAGGAACCGGATTTACACCGGATTTTTTTTAAAATTTTAGCGGGATATCTGAAGAAGTTATGGACTAATTTCGATGAAATTTTATGAGTCGATAGCTGCGAGGGTCTGCACGATTTGGTTACGTTTTCAGCCGGATCCGGATCAGAGTCCGGATCCTGGATCCGGACATGTATTCAAAATTGCAAAGCGGATACCACTAAAAGTAACGGACGGATTTCAATAAAATTCTATAAATGAATAGCCTGTGAATCATGGAAGACTGCGTTTAATTTTGGGAGCGATACGGATCATATTCGGGATGCAGTATCCGTATCCAAAATTTACCCAGATAATTGACAACGGCGGATTTTGACGAAATTTGGTGCAGAGATGGCGCCTACGACAGGGAAGAGCTGAGTAAGCTGTAGAAGCTCAAGGTTAAAAGTCAAGGTCAAGCACAACAAAAACACGTGTTAACTGAGCTGTCAGATAACGACCTTTGTCGGAAGTAATGCGCTCTACCGAGTACCCTTCTAGTTCGGTTGCTTCAACTTGATATATATAGACTAAGCAACGAAAAACGCATTTAACATTCTGCGCTCGGACGTGACACTATGCAGCATTAAATCACTTCGCCAAACGTCCTTGTAAATGTCACCAACCAACGACTAAAATATCTCAGCAGGAGTCGAACCTTGATAGCATTCCATTCACTGCCGTAACCATGCAATAGGTCTAAGGAACGTACCGGTACGACTGATGGACTGATGATAAGAGACAGTGATTCAGCAATATTAACACAGGCCTACTGGACATTCACGTGATATTTGATAGTCATTCTGGTCATAAATAAAGATACATATATAAACGTATGTCCGGCGCGTATAGGCCCACAGTCGCGACACAAGAAACGCGAAGAATGTCGTAAATTGAAACCCGACTCAAAAACGCGCGCCCTGACTGCTGAATAAATCTGCGGCGCACTGACAACGACGTTGAACCGCGACCATTCAACGTCGTCGCATGGCTCAGCGCATCGGTCCGCGCTACTTTGCGAGACCATTGTCGACGAAACGTTTCGTGCCCGACTCAGTCCCAAGTCATATATCTGTGCTCATTTGCAACCAACTACACCGTACATCTTCGCAAGATGGATGTGACTGTGGGCCTGTAAAAATTCACCTGTGCACAGGCGACGTCGACATTACACCTGGACTGGAAACAGTATTTGTAACAGCTTAAACATTAATATTCATGCAGTATTTATTAATTGCGTAACGCATATGCATGCTAGCGAATTAATCATGCACCTGGAGTGCACTGGATTATCGTTTCGCAATTTCGCATTTACAATTTCCTAATGTTCGCTTTGCTTTATCTATAAAATCAGTGAACAGTTGCTAAAACATTAAAAACCACCAAAAACTATATAACATGACAGCAATCTGCAAGATGCGAAGGCACAGTGTACTAATAGACACATTTAAAACATAAAACACAACAATACAAGAAGCTCAGCTATTGCTGAAACAGCTCGCACACGATAAGATCAGTTACAGTGGTAGATCGACTAACCCTAACCGTGACCCTGAATATGACTTACGAAAATTATATTTTACTAATAGAGTCGTCAATACGTGAAATTCTGTACCCATTTATGTTGTGTCAGATAATATACTAAACTGTTTCAAAAGTTGACTTGATAAATAACGTCAAACCAATAATGATGACTAACCACACAATTCAAGGCCACATATCATTTTGTATCAGCAGTTTTTAGTAACCATGTGTGTCTTGTATCGTTTCTGAGATATTCAACGTCGAATAATAACGCGACCTTGAAATCTAGGTTAGGGATCATGCAAAGTCATTGAAAATGGCAACATTCGATCGTAGATCATACACGAGTTCCTATGAGTCTGCCACAGTAAGTATAGCTCTATCTCGTACCATTTGCGAGATATTTAACGTTGAAGAATATCGTGACCTTGAAAATCTTGGTTAGAAGTCGGTGGCCTGTGAACTTATGCACGATCTGTACATCTGTGAACTCTACAGACTTGGAGCTATCTTTTTTGCCGCTGAAAATATTGGTCTTTCTTCATTCACTTCTACACAGCGAGCTCGGGAAAAAGCTGTATAGTAGTTCGCTATCATCGTTCAAAGTCATTCAAGTCATCGAAATTGGTACCGATCGAAAGCCCATGTGCGACTTTCTATTAGTCTTCGACTGTAACTATATGCCCGTCTGCTATCGTTTCCGAGACATAACGATATATTTGTTTTGTCGAACATCTGCGTTTTTCGTCGTTTTTACCGACCGCTGTCTCGCTTGACGCCCCGGCTAAGGGAATTTCCCTGGGACAGAGGGTATGAAAGTTGGCGTCATGCAGCAAACTAGAGTTCCTAGGCGCCTCCGAACTTTGGCTGTTAGGCGCCATAGTAAGTTCGGGTGATTGATTGATTGAAAACCCCATAATCCTACAATCATTAGTTTTGAGTCAATGCCATCGTGTGACGGACGGACAGACGGACAGGCGTTCTGTAGCTGAGTTGCGCTCTACTGTAGCTGAGCGTTACAAAAAATGACGCATATATATTATCGTTATTAAGCCGCCGCTCGCGACAGCGAGAGCGGCTTCATCCGACGGGCGTGTCCATCTGTTCGTCTGTCAGTCTGTCTGTTTGTCTGTCTGTCTCCAAATTACAAAAACGCGATTTTTCCCAAAAAATAAGCAATTTAGAGCTATGGTCTCTATTGACGACCTATAAGAAGTCATAACGGGTTTTTCAAAGAACCCATTATTGGACCCCTAAAATCCAAGATGCCGGAGATCTGCCATCTTGGATCTTGACGCCAAAATGCAAAAATGCGATTTTCTCAAAAACTAAGCATTTTACAGCTATGGTGTCTATTGATGACCTATAGGTTCGATGTAAGTGGGCTTTTCAAAGAACCCATTATTGGATCCATAAAATCCAAGATGGCTGAGATGCGCACCATCTTGAAAATTGACATGACGTCATTTTTTTCTGCTGAGGATAAAATTTCGGAAACTGGTGCAGAATGATATGTCGACTGCGGTGATTGGTCGAAATCGCAACCAGTTAGAATTCCAATATGGCAGACGTTTGGGCGAATTCAACGGCATGTCATCCCAGAGCCGCCTGCCACACTGCAGGGTGCTGCCACCTGGCGAATTCAATGTCATGATTTCAGAGCTACGTGTCACATTGCAGGGTGCTGCCACCTGGTGAATTCACTGTCACGATTCCAGAGCCACATGCCACATTGCAGGGTGCAGTCACCTGACGAAATCAATGTCATGATCGTGCTACATTGCAGGGTGTAAGAAATTCCATCCCCCATATTGAAAATCGTTTTTCGCCATATTTATTTATTTTTGTTTTTAATGCAGGTTATGCTTTGACGAGCGGCAGCTTTCGTATCGTCTCCGATACACTTGTTATACTTACTGACGGCATAAATGACTAGCGTGATTAAAGTAGTGGCAACCAGGAAGTTTCTAAACTCCATGGTGGCAACTGATTAGGCCTAACGAATGTTGGCTTAGAGTATGAGATCTTCCTGATTGAGGTTTGTTGAGTAACCGGACCCGGCAGTAGTCTAAGCCTACAACCAACAGTGACTACGGTGAACTGTTAGCTAATACTTCGTTCTACAGATTTATTGCCGCGCGATGCATAAGCGCGTCTTGTACCGTCGTGCGTGTCTGTCCGTCCGTCTGTCTGTCTGTCTTTTTGTCTGTCTGTCCGTCACGTTCGTGTATTACGTCGAAACGAGTAAACATATTCTCAAACTTTTTTACCGACTGGTAGATCCGCCATTCTAACTTTTGGGTGCCAAACCTTATGGCAATATTCCGGCGGGAACCCCTTAACGTGACGTCGAATGCAGGGGGTATGAACAAACTGCGAAAATTTCGACCAATATCTCGCTTTATCTCGGAATTATTGATATAAGATACGGCACCGTATGCGATCCATCAAGTGACTTAGCGAAATATTCAATGACAAGAAGAATCGCGCGGCTTCCGTGCGGCTACAAAGTTTCTTCATATCGTATCGTATCGTGATTCTGAGGACTGTAACTCGCTGCTCCTTGGGGCCCCGGCGACGTCACTCAACAGGTTGCATAGAGCGCAAGATAGTGAAGATAGTGCACCTCGTGTGGTTGTGGACGCACACCGCCGTATATGACGCCATTGGTTACCAGTACGCTAGATAATTTTGTCCTGACTCGTAACAACCGGCACACCAACATACCTCAGCCAGCACCTTCATCAACGCACCGCAACTTATTCCACACATTCGTCATCACTCCCACTGCTTACCGTTCCGAGCCCGTCAACTGTGTTGCATGCCGAGCTTACACAGCACCGACAACATGGAACAGTCTTCCTGCAGACATCTTAACTTGTGACTCAGAATCTGGTTTTAAGCGGCTTTTAAAGACTCATCTTTTTAACAACAGTTTTAACGTCGCCTGATTGACTCATTCACAGCGCCTCTGTAGCTCTGCCTATGGCGATTTACAAATATGTTTATGATTATGATTATGATTATGACTCAGGCAATACGCCTCTAGGCCTATGTCCACATCTACTTTCACAACAACCACACTAGAAACTCTAATACAGGTTATAGATATGTTATCTTATTGGTCCGGTTCCGGTGAGTTGTGCTTTGTAATTAAACATAATTTCTTGATTTTCCCAGAATTTATCCAATCTGTTTTTTTTGTAGTTAGCATCTTTGCAAGAGGTCAAATTTCATACATTCGTTACACAAACGACAATCATTTGCCACTGAATTAGCGCAATAATTCACGCGATGAATCTCCTCCACTAAGCCACACAAACAGTACATATGGCTGTATTTGTCAGTGACGCTCGGGCTATCAGCACAAGCCATTAAAATGCTATTGTACCAGAAACGTCGTCGCTGCATTGTCCATGGCGCGCATGCGGATCTGACAGGCGGTCGCTGCCGGTGAATGCCATAAACATTTCACGCCAAAGACGCGCAGTGATCCGTGCAAGCAATCTTTTATTTTGACCGGCCAGCCTCGCCAAGTTCATCAATCGAACGACTCGACACCCCCACCATCTCCCTCCCCCACACACGCATTCGTGATACACCTCGAGTATACGCTAACATACTGCACGATATTGAAACGCCTAGAGTGAGGTGGTCCCGATAACTCAGCGTTCCGACCGTTGTAGTTCATAACTCAGATGAAGGTATTCACCTATTAACAGCTTCACAGCATGTCCACAGCGATGGTCGAAAACTAGAGCATGATGAAACGCGCGATATTGATATAAGAATTCTGTCTGTCTGTCCGTCTGTCCGTCACGTTCCGGTATTGTATCGAAACGGCTTAACATATCGTCACAATTTCTTCGCCACACAGTAGCCCAATTATTCTTGTTTTACGAGTATCAAACAGCTTTCGCGAAATTCCTACGGGGTCATCCCCAACGGGGGCGCTAAATACGTAACAGGTGGGGTGATTTTCGAGCACACTCCCTGTATCTCTCAAACCATACAAGATAGCGCCCATATGAAACGCTAATAGGAACTCGTATGCGATCTATCGAACGGTACCATTTTCAATGACCTCGAGTGACCTCTAACCTAGATTTCAAGGTCACACAGACTTATTTTGTGCGCAGCTGAGGCGCGATCTGTTTGCAACAGCTAAGTTTCTTACAGGCCCGCCTTATGATAACGGGGGTCGTCTTCATCAGAATTTGGACATTTTTCAGGGTTTGAAAATTGTAGTTCCCAGTGCATGATGGTTGTCTAGGGAACCTAGATTTTTAAAATAATAATGACTGATGACGTTATTTTGTGGTCAAAGGTCGAATCTACATGGTAAGTCTAATTAATTTTATTATTTATATTTCATAGACGGACATTAGTGAAGATGTTAGCGCTCAGTTGGCGGAAAAGTGACCTTTTGGCGCCGTGGGGAAGTCGTCCGACCGCTCCGACCCCCCCCCCCCTTGGCTATGGGCCTGATTCTTGCTTATAAAACGAAGAATATATTTTGTTTAGGCCTAAGCGTTAGTTTAAAACCAGATTAAGTTTTATTGGGCCTCTGTAAAACGCTAATAGGCTCCTGTAATGTCTTGGCGCTATTGTAATGTAACGCAATCTAACGGTCACTTGGTGTATTCTTATGTCGGAGGACCAGTTTTAGTTCAGTTTGCACTAACTACGGCACAATTAACAACAAGAAAGTCCACAATGCGTCGCAAAATAGCATGTGCTACAGCTACAGTAAGTGAAAATTTTAACGTCGATTCTGCATAATTCATAAATGTTGATATTGGACCATCTTTGTTAAAAGTTGCCTATAGTTTTAAACTCACTGTAAAGGCGACAAAGTCATGGCTTTAAGGCAGCGAATATCGCTATCTGCATTCCACACAGAACGTTATGCTCGTTCTTTGCCTTAACTTCAAGCGTTTTCCAGATACAGTCACAAATCGGCACAAAATCGCCACTCTTTATGCTCCCTTCTACACAACAACCGCTAGGGAAATACTCCAAATATTTTCGCCATCTTTTTCTACAAAAGGTCAATCTCCCTGGCCTATCTGGTCGTATAGATTGCTGGAAAAAATTTGCCTTTTGGGCACAGCACACGCGCGTCAACGACATACATACAACCGGAATAGCGACCTCAATTAATCGAGCATTTGCTTCGAACGCTTGGCCAAAAATGAAATACACAAGAAGCTTAGCTGTCGCAGAGAGGCCGCGCGACGCTCCGTGTCGTTGAAAATTTTGCTAAGTTAGTAGTTGCTGAAGCTAACGACAGTACGTGAACGTAGGCTATGGCCCATACACCAGTCGATGTCATTCGAAATTACATCGTTGAGTAGAGTGTGTGTAAGTTCGTATTTGTATTCTATTACAAGTGTGTCTCTATCTTGTACCGTTTTCGAGATAAAACGAGACATTCGTAGAAAATGGCGATTTTTTCATACCTCATTCATACCTTCATTCGACGTTCCCGTTAAGGGAACCCCATCGGAATTTCGCCATATTTCGTACGGAACAAGAATGGGCTATTGCAAAAGGTGAAAACGTATGAGAATACATTTACACGTTTCGATATAATACACCAACGTGGCAGACGGAGGGACGGACAGACAGACATCGCTTCATGGCACAGGCCGCTCTATGCATAGCGTCACGCAACAAAAATGCTTCGATATAGGCCTAGCTTAACTGAAAATACGGCACGATTTCACTAAGCGACCCCACGTGAAAATCCACATATCGTGTCGGCAGATCAGTAGGACAAGTGGAAGGCTCACCTTCGTCGAGTATTCTTTCGAGATGGACGAAACAGCCGGGAACAGCCTGCAGCTGGCGTTTGTCTTTGAGCAGCTGGACGAGGTACTCAGGTGAGTTAGTGCTGAGAACGGCACTCTGGCGCATCGTCTCCATCTCACTGCTGCTGCTGTCTCTGCAACAGGTCCACGTGGGCTTAATGACGACGATGTACAGTAGACCCGCAGGTCGTCGTTGCAGTTTCTGAAAGACAGGCAACGGTCTACGCTATTAACGGTCGACGTCAACGCGTCGTTGGCCAGCCGCACGCCAATCACACTCGACTCAGCTGTTTGCGCCGTAGACGACCCTCGCCTACGGCGGCCTCGCTTGAAAGACTTCTGGAAGGTCATTCTATTAAACGACGAACAGGCTCTGTCAAATTTGACATACATGCAGAGACAGCAGTTTTATGAGCTGGGATGCCATAATTGTGATTCCTTTCAACATTTTCAAGTTCTGTCACGTCTCCGTCTAGCACAATTAGTTAGCCTTCATCGCTGAACCTGCGTTGCCCTGTTAACAGCGGTATGAGCCTAGGACTATACTTCAGTAAGATCCATCTATTCGACTTCTTTAGAACAGCATTGACAATTATCTGTAACCTAACATAGTCTATACATAGAGTTTGTTAAACGTAAAATGCTTGTTACCTGTGAAGAAAGACTTCCTCTTTCCTTATTTATCATCCATGAACGAATAGCATATATCAGATTATAAATTCTATTATGTGCGTACTTTTGTTTTAACAAACCGAGTGCAAGCACATTGTGCGATAATTTTACATTTTGTAAACATCTTTCAAAAAAAACGAAAAAAAATCTAAAGCCTTAATTCGTCACAAATAAATAACTGCTTGACGATCGGGACTTCAAAGGCGGAATTTCATTCGGCCAAAACAGTGACCCCACTGAACGTCATTTTTTTGATACGTCGACGGTGGATAGGCCCCTATAACAAAAGACAGCGTGGGTTAAAGTGATCTCTCCGGTTACCGAAATAGGTTTTAAAACTAGTTACACGTGAATTATATGAGAAATCAATTTTATGTCGATTTCCAGCGTAGTCGAACTCGAAAGCGAAAAATTATTGGCTTTAGTCATCGTCAGTTTGTCACTGCAGGTGCTGTGCGAAATTAATACAATGTTTAACGTTGGGTTAATGATTATTTAAGTTTCACCTATATTTTAGTTTCAAACGTTACCCAACCTTGTTAAAACGATAAAGATGGTATGGTATAGTAGTGTTTAACGTCCCACTCGACACATTATAGGTCATTTCTGTCACTTAAGTCTTAAGATCAAGAAATAGACAGGTAAAAGACTGGTACATCACAATAAACGCGTATCTAATAGTATGTATCACATAGTTCTACTACATAGCAGAGATGTGCGGGAATGGCTTTCAACATTCCCATTCCCTCAAATTCCCACCTATTCAAGTCCCATTCCCTCCCACCCCCATAACCAAATTTTTGACTTATTCCCATTCCCATGGGATTCTCGTGTGGGCTATTCCCATTCCCTCCCATTTCCATTCTGTCAATGCTAAAGTTGTATATAATTATTATCACTATACTAAAAACGTTCGCATTCTGGTTCAGCTTCAGACTTCAGATGGTACATTTAGTGTATTAACTATACAAAGCATTCATAGATATAAAGAACACCACTGTCAGTTCTGTCACTTAAGTCTGTGTCACAGCTTTACTTCATGTTGCTGTGAAGAAACAGCAACGCGTTGATCGACTCTGGATTCAGATTGGTGAATTTGGTTCGCCGCTTTTCCAGCAGCTAGGCGACCAGCAGTGCTAAACACTCGCTCGCTTGCCGACGTCAGTAATACCGAAAACAGTAGCAGACTGGTGTCACGGCGCTACTTTCGCCAATGGTCGACGTCTAAAATCATAATCCACAGACCGACGAAGATCGCTGTTATTCTGTCGTTGACGGTTGAAATGAACAGCACAAAGTCACTTTGGTGATATCGTCACGGACGCATGGGCTGCATGAATCAATCGCCACAATCATTGACAGTTAATGTGTGTTGAGCGTGAAGCGCAGTAACGTTGACCGCCAGAATAAACTTACTCATCTACGTCTACGCCCCACAATCCTATATAATATAGGCCTAATGACAGGTACGTGCGCTGGGGAGGTGGGATAAAATGGCCTCCAATTGCTCTTTAAATGGTCCAAAATGCACCACTTTACATTTCAAAGATTATCCGGGATAGACACCCGACTCGCTACTGTCGCCTTTGCCTGCCCCAGAGGCTAGGTCATGCCCCAACAGAAATACGTCGTTTATTGTTGAGATAATAACAGTTGTAAACGAAAAAACGGCCTATTGTTTTTTTTATCGCGCGTCAGCATACTGACGCGCGATATTGATATAGCAAATCTGTCTGTCTGTCTGTTTGTCCGTCCGTTACGTTCCGGTACCATAATTATGAAAACGGCTTAACATATCGTCATAGTTTTTTCACCATGGGCTCTACGGTAGCCCAATCATTCTAGTTTTACTACCAACAAACATTTTCACAAAATTCCGACGGAGTCACCCCCTGCGGGGGCGCCAAATACAGGTGGGGTATAAAAATTTCGCGATTTTCTAAAAAATAAGTAGCTATCTCGCAAACGATACAAAATATCGCCATAGTTACTATGGAAGGCGAATAGGAACTCGTATGCGATCTATCAAATGCTGCCATTTCCAATGACTTTGAACGAACCCTAACCCTGTTTTCAAGATCACACCACTCTTTGACGCTAAATGTCTCACAAACGCTACATACGGTCATAGTTACTATAGAAGGCGAATAGGAAACCGCACCTAAGCTTTCGAATGGCACCAATTTCACGTGAGTGACCTTTAACCCAGATTTCAAGGTCACGATATTATTTAACGTCAAATAACTCGAAAATAGTACAAGATACAGCTATATTTACAATGGCGAACAAATAGAAAGTCGCATATGGTCTATCGAACGGTGCCATTTTCAATGACCTTGAACGACCCCTAACGGGTTTTCAAGGTCACGCCATTCTTTGACATTGAATATCTCACAAACGGCTACAGATACGGCCACAGTTACTACAGAAGGCGAATAGGAAACTGCATCCAAGTTTTCGAATGGCACCAGCTTCAATAACATTGAGTGACCTCTAACCCCGATTTCAAGGTCATGATATTATTCAACGTCAAATAACTCGAAAACGGCACAAGATAGAGCTACATTTATAATGGCCGACCAATAGAAAGTCGCATATGGTCTATCGAACGGCGCCATTATCAATGACCTTGAACGACCCCTAACCTGGTTTTCAAGGTCACGCCATTCTTTGACATTGAATATCTTACAAACGTCTACAGATACGGCCATAGTTACTATAGAAGGCGACTAGGAAACCGCACCCGAGCTT
>Ga0209149_1001291_pt1 | contig 12435 bp, 9 predicted proteins | sample WorMetTyACAVOLI2_FD_187423 | JGI IMG/M metagenome (GOLD analysis project Ga0209149, IMG submission 187423) | Marine gutless worms symbiont microbial communities from Max Planck institute for Marine Microbiology, Germany - Olavius algarvensis... ... | reverse complement strand
CCCACATGTTCGGACCGTCTACCACGCAGGTCGAACCGGAAGTTGCTAGAACGTTTCACACGCCAGACGACCCCGGATCGTCACACCAACAGGGCCCCGGAACCTTTCATATGTATCGCCTGTTGACGACCTCATCGCCCAGCATAACATTTCTTATCATCAGTACGCAGATGACCTACAGCTATATATGTCTTTGAGGATTTCAATGACCTGTCAGCCATGGAAATTTGTGCCGTGGATGTGTCAAGATGGTTCGTCGAAAACGCCTTGCTCTTAAATCCTGATAAAACCGAAGCCGTTGTGTTTGGCACGCGCAAACAGCCGCCACAGCTTCGCCTGTCCAGAGGTATAGACGTCTCTGGACGCACATTGACTTCGCCGAATCCATCAAGCTGCTTGGTGTGGTTCTCGATGCCAGTTTGACGTTTGAAAAACATGTGCTGGATGTCGTACGTGGATGCCATTTTTACATCAGAGCACTACGGCCATCAGACCAATTCTGACACTGGACGCCGCAAAGACCTTCGCTGCAGCCATTGTCAGTAGCAGATTAGACTACTGCAACAGTCTGCTACAGGGTACATCTGCTGCAAATTTAGACAGACTGCAACGGCTTCAGGATGTACTGGCCCGTGTCGTTGCCCAGGCACCATGGTCTGTCAGCTCAACTGATCTTCGTCGTGATTTTCACTGGCTCCCAATCAGACAACGGATTGTTTATAAACAGCATTTAATGACTTATAAAGCTGTACATATTGGACAACCAAATTATCTCAATGACCTAATCCAACCCTACCAGCCTGTTAGAACATTAAGATCCTCCAGCAGTGCTTTACTCGTCATTCCGTTTGTTAGATCTAACTTTGCTTCTGAGGCTTTTTCCGTTTCTCCCCCACCCTCAGTATGTTCGATCATGCGCTAGCCAGGCCACTTTCAAATCGTGACTAAAATTACACCTCTTTTTTCTCGCCTTTACCGTCTATAGTCACTCCATGCGTCTGCGCCTGATTCTTTTTAAGATCCCTGGCGCTATATAAATTTTATTTGTATTTGGTTGTATGTCTGTATGTCGTACTCTTTATGAGATATTGGGCGTCAAAGAATGGCGTGGCAATAAAACTGAGGGTAGGGGTCGTTCAAGATCATTGAAAATTGCGCCGTTCGACACGACTTTCTATTGGTCAGCCATTGTAAGTATAGCTGTGTGTTGTACCATTTTCAAGTTATTTGACATTGAATAATCCTGACCTTGAAAAAGTCACTGAACGTCATTCAAGCTGGTACCATTTGAAAGTTTCGGTGCGGTTTCCTATTCGCCTTCCATAGTAACTATGGCCGTATCTTTAACCGTTTATGAGATATTCAGCGTCAAAGAATAGTATGACCTTAAAAACTGGGTTAGGGGTTGTTCAAGGTTATCGAAAATGGCGCCATTCGATAGACCATATACGACTTTTTATTGGTCGCCGTTGTAAATATAGCTCTATCGTGTACCGTTTTTGAGTTATTTGACGTTGAATTATATCATGACCCTGAAAACTGGGTTAGAGGTCACTTAAGGTCATTCAAACTGGTACCATTCGAAAGCTTGGATGCAGTTTCCTGTTCGCCTTCCATAGTAACTATGGCTCTATCTTGCATCATTTGCGAGATAAAGCGAGATGTTGGTCGAAAATCGTCTTTTTATACCCACTTGCATTGGACGCCCCCGTTAGGGGAGTCCCCGTCGGAATATTGCCATCCTGTTTGGTGAGGGAAAACCAGAATGGTGGTGCTACCCGACGGTTAAAAAAAACTTTGAGGATATGTGTAATCGTTTAGACACAATAATACTGGCGCGTGACGGATTGACGGACAGGCGGACAGACGGACAGACATCTTGCCATGGCATAGTCCGCGCTATGCATACGCGTCGCGCGGTCAACACCTGCAGTTTATATACCACTTGACGACGATGTCGGTGTGCTGCTGAGTAATATCACTTTTTAGATGTGACACATCGCCGTTAAGTGGTTTGCATATTGCAGTATGTTTCACATTTATATTTGCAGGTTTATTACTATTTCTATAGCTGTTGTGTCACCATCGTAAGGGTTATAAAATTTGGGGTTTTTCCTGTGACCCCACCAAGCTTCTGCCCAAATCCAAGTTGTTTACCAAATGTGAATTTTCTTAGCTTCAATGATTGCAGAAGTAAGGGTCCCAAATTTTGTGGGTACTCCTCTAATTCAGACCACACCCATTTTGGTCCTAAATTTTTTTGGCAAATTATAGTCAAGAGAGAGTTTAAAAATTGAAGTAAAGAGACAGTTTTGGTTGGATACTAGTCCAATATTTAGCAAATTTGAACCCAAGTTGTGTACCAAATTTGAAGTCATTAGCTTCAATGATAGTAGAAATAAGTAGGTGGTCCCAACATTTTGGGGGTGCTCCTCAGCCCAGACCCCTGCCAATTTTGGTTCAAAAAGTTGCTTTTGGCAAGCTACTCCCAAACCCAAGTTGTGTAGCAAATTTGAAGTCGCTACCTTCAATGGTTGCAGAAATAAATAGGGGCTCAAAGTTTTTGGGTACTTCATAAGCCCAGCCCCCAGTCAAATTGTGTCCTGAAATTTGTTTTTTGCAGCCTACTCCACAAACCCAAGTTATGGACCAAATTTGAAATCACCAGCTTCAATGGTTGCGAATTTGAAATAAGTAGGTGTGCCAAATTTTGGGAGGGGTGCTTCCCTAGCCCAGACCCCTGCCACTTTTGGTCCCAAAAGTTGTTTCTGCCAAATTACTCCCAAATGTACGTTGTGTATTAAATTTGAAGTCATCAGATTGAACAGTTGCAGAAATAGGCCTAAGCAGGTTGTCCAAACTTTTTTAGGGTACTTCCCTAGCCAAGCCCCCTCCAATTTTAATCGTAAAAGTTGTTTTGGCAAGCTATTCCCCAGACCCAAGTTGTATACCACTTTTGACCAATACTTTCTAAAGTTTAATTTCTTTGCATTGACAGCATTGAATTAAACCAAACTGTGTAGATTTGTAGACAGTGTTGTACGATTCTGTAGGTACGTGGCACAGACTTAATAATATGTAAATGTTATACGCATGACAGTTGTAGAGGTCTACATTTTGTCTGGACGTGGTGTTTAATTGCAGGTTATCAGTGTGAGGAGCATAACAATCCTGCTGACTTCTTCCTCGATGTGATGAGTGGTGATCCATCTTCACTGCAACACATTGATATCGGTGTGTCTGTGACTGTCTTTATTTTCTCTACATCTATGACCTACTGATGCAAACAACTATCATACTGTGCTTATCACAGTTAGAAATAAATAATCAGTAAGCTGATCGGCTTTCAGTTACACGTGTTGTTACAGTAACATCACGTTATATTGTCACGCCCCCGCCCGTAGGGAAGGGGGCAATAAGCGTTGCTTTTGTCCGTCCGTCCGTCTGTCTGTCCGACCGTCCGTCCGTCGCGTACATAGCGAATAATTCGAGAACCCAAAGGCCTAGCGTACCAAAATTTGGAAGGAAGGTTCCCCACCTTTTACGCGACTCGCGTACCAGTTTCAAGGTCAAAAGGTCAAAGTCACCATGCCCAGTAATGCTCACACACATCGTACGCCATATCTTTCGAACGGCAAGGCCTACGAACTTCAAACTTGGTATACGGATGGAGGACGACAACCCGCGTCAGCCACAGGCGCCATGATTTTCAAGGTCAAAGGTCAAGGTCGCAAAGTCTGAGCCGTCTTGGCTCAATGCTGTACCTGTGTCATTAGAGGCCAGCGGGGGCATGCCGTGTTAGCCAAACCCGGCAGCCACACTCCTTGTTACATTTGATGTGCTGATGACGCAAGGAAGTGGTTGTTTTAAAAAATTATATATAGCATGGAAGCGTAAAGCGTCATCAATGTTGACTTTATGGATTTTAATTGTACACTGGGACTCTGGCAGTTTATACACAATTTCAGTTGTTCTTTCACCCGACAAATACCTGAAGATCTTTTGCATTTTACTCTCATTAAAATTCGCACTTCACCTTATGTTTATTGCCGTGCACACTGCCTTGTTTTCACATTCCAGCATCACAGCACACCTACTCACTTTACTTGTATGCTAATGCAGTTGAACTGTTTTTATACTTGACTACCAGGTTTCTGGCCCTTGAAGGATCCATATTCAAATCCAGTAAATTACAAAATTTAAATATGTAGAGAGGCGTATTTAAGAAAATACAACCACATCAGTGACTAGCTGGAAGCACCACTGATGGACGTTTGATAAGCTGCTATTTATAATCTGCAGACTGTTCGAATACGAGTCTTGTGCATTTGTGCATCATAAAAAATGTTAAAGCGTGTTTTAGTTAGCAATAAATTTAGTGGAGTTTGCTGATAGATATGTTACACTTTGATGTGAGGAGGCGATCGAGACACGTCATGGAAGATTTGGCAACGAAGTATCACAACTCTGCTTGGAGTGAAAGGTAGCCTACACTACACGATGATTCGTATTTACTGTCGTTGTCGTATACATCGTGTCCCAGTCATGCCATTCTCTGACAAACCAGTGTTATCAGTAACCCTGCAGTAGCGTAAATGTAATAAACGTTTTTAACTTTTTAATTTTGATAGCGTTCTGTTAGGAATAAATAAGTAGCTCTGTGCCCATATTCACTGGTAAGTGGCGATCTGTGCCGTAAACAGACGTGCACCCTAACTGTTATACTCGTACACTACTGCACCGACGACCATCGATTGTTGATCACGCATCGCAGCAATAGCGAGCTGTTCGTCAAGAATCGCGATTTTCGCCTATCCCACCTGCATGTGACGCCCCCGTTAATGGGGGAGTCGCCGTCGGAATATTGCCATGACGTTTGGTATGGAAAAACTTGAATGTTGTGGCTACCCGATGGTGAAAAATGTTGAAGATATTGTTATTCGTTTCGACAGAATCCATGAACGTGACAGACAGACACACAGACAGACAGACGGACGCCGCATGACAGCATAGGCCGCGCTTATGCATAGCATCGCGCGGCAAAAATATGCTAAAACATCAAAGTATAAGTCAGTTCTGTTAACATCACAAACAATGAAATTAATATATAGGTTTATTGCAAAAAAGAAAATTGCATGTGGAATTTTGTGTTCGCTAATAAAACATAATTATCACACAACGATAAACTGCTGTCACTGCTGACTATGATTAGTCAGCAGTATGATCATGAATATTAGGATAATGGATTTGCACTGTGCCATTGTACAAATAAGTACAGACTGGAAAATCTACTCGATTGAAGAGTCGAGAATGATGCCTCTACCAGGTCTTCAAATATAAATTTGGCGTTGTGTGACCTTAATCTTTGACCTCCTGACCCCACCCCAACGTTGATCCTACAAATCGGTTAACATTACAAGTTAGTCTCAGATGTGTTTTTGGTTGCGTTCTGAAGCTCGCAGTGTCTTGCTTTCGGGAAGTGCGTTCCAGGTTAAGGCCCAGTGTGTTTTTATGCTAACAGATTAACTAGAGGCAATATAACTCAAAGTCGCTTCTGAGAGATAGTAATGATCAATTTTATGTCACCAACTGTATACTGAAATCCTTTGTAGATGCGAAAAAGACCTGAATGTGATACTGAGTCAAAACCTGCAGAATGCTCCTTTGCAGAATACTCCTCCCCACCAGTGTCATGCATCGTTTTGTCGACAGGTGGGTAGTAAGTTTTCTGCTGTGACTAGTTTCTCTCTCCACATTTTACACGTCTAGCAGTTTTTCTGTGTTTTGTAGTGTTTTGTCAATTTGACCGCAATCAGAAGTTGTGTATGTACTTGCCAGTGAAGCTATCACATACTGTCAGTCTGTCGTGATGCTTTTCTAAATGGAACTCTTTCAACTGCCATTCGAACGCTATTGTCTAGTTGTGTGGATCTTGTGTAACTTTTAGAAAAGTCAGTTGATCTTTAGCCGTCCGTTGCATTTCTGATGTTGTTTTTACACCATCAAGGCGAAGTTATGTGATCGTTACTGTTTGTTTGTTTGTCTGTCTGTCTGTCTGTCTGACATTGGTCATTCTGTCATTCTGTGAGCAGGATATAACTCGTGAATGCGTTAACAGATGTCGAGCAAACATGGTATGCATGGGTAAGAGGTTCAGAACTGATTAAATTTGGGTGTTGATCTGGATCCGGATGTGGATCCTTAACATTAGGCTATGAACATTGTGTACGATATATTGTTACTCAGCAGAGGGCAACACTGCAGCGGCCTTAAGAGATGAGCCATTTTGTACCATATATATACATGTATATATGCTCATTCACCAGACGATAGAACTGCAGCGCCTTGGCGGAGTTGAGCGCATCTAGTTTATTATGCAATATATGTAAATTTTATTCCCTGCATATACTGGTTGTTAATGCAAACAAATAAACGCGTGTTTGTTGTGTGCATGTTAACAGTTTAAATACCTGTGTCTCCGATCAGTTCTGAACATTATTCGGAGTCCTCAAAAATCGATGATGCAGGTTATTGTCAGTTGTCACCACAATTTTCATTGTCATAACACCACACCCTTGTGCTAGCTATGACGGAGTTATTTCGTGTTATGTAACATCAGTGATACTCGTAGATCGCCTAACCCTAACCGTAAATCTTCCTACTAGTCTGCCATTGTAAGTATAGCTCTATATTATACTATTTTTTATCGCGCGTCAGCATACTGACGCGCGATATTGATATAGCAAATCTGTCTGTCCGTCCGTCAGTCTGTCCGTCCGTCCGTTCGTTACGTAGCGGCATTGTATGAAAACGGTTTAACGTATTGTCATAGTTTCTTCACCACACGGTAGCACAATCATTATAGTTTTATCAGCATCAAACATCTTCACGAAATTCCGACCGGGTCACCCCCTGCGTCGTCGTCGTTTCTGGCATGCAACTCTAAGATTGCGTAGCGCCATACGTCGACATCATCCTCCACAGAGGGCGGTTCTGAGCCAAATTTGCTGCTTCGGTGAGCGTAAGGTGGTGTTGTTTCAGATCCTGTTGGACGGTGCTGAGCCACGTGATGCGGGGACGACCTAGTTGCTTTCTTCAGTCTGCCGGAGGGGAGGTTAACAGGATCCTCTTGGCATCTGCGTTGTCGTCCATGCGCATAATATGCCAAAATAGGGTAAGCCGGCGCAACTGGATTATAGCATTGAGTTTGGGTTGCTTCGTTAGCCTCCGTACATAAGCATTCCACACAAATTGGTACCATTTGATGCCAAGCAGCATACGCTGACACCACTGGTCGAGTGCGTCGATCTTACGTGCGACCGTCTTAGATATCGCCCATCACTCCGAACCATAAAGGAATATTGGTAAGATGCACGTGTTGTACAGCTTCAACTTCGTTGAATGACGAGCCGTGACCTCCAAATCTGATTTTCTAAGCTCTGCATGGCAGCACGAGTGATGGCACTTCAGGGGCGCTAAATACAGGTGGGATATAAAAATTTGACGATTTTCGACCAATAACTCGCTATATCTCGCAAATGATACAAGATATCGCCATAGTTACTATGGAGTTCTAATAGGAACTCATATGCGATCTATCAAATGGTGCCATTTTCAATGACTTTGAACGAACCCTTACCCTATTTTCAAGGTCACACCATTATTTGACACTGAATAGCTCACATACGGCCATAGTTATTATAGAAGACGAATAGCAAACCACACACAAGCTTTCGAATGGTACCACTTTCAATGATCTTGAGTGACCTCTAAGCCAGATTTCAAGGTCACGATATTATTCAACGTCAAATAACTTGAAAATGGTACAAGATAGAGCTATAGTTACAATGGTGGGCCAATAGAAAGTTATGCATGGTCTATCGAACTGCGCCAATTTTCAATGACTTTGAACGACCACAAACCCAGATTTCAAGTCAGGCCATTCTTTGACGCTGAATATCTCCAAAATGGCTAAAGATACAGCTATAGTTACTATGAAGGGCGAGTAGGAAAGCGTACCTAAGCTTTCAAATGGTACCACTTTCAATGACCTTGACTGACCTCTAACCCACAATCAAGGTCACGATAATATTCACCGTCAAATAACTCGATTACTACTAATTCGTGTATGATCTGTCCAATAGTTCCATTTACAGTGACCTTGAATGATCCTTAACCTAGATTTCAAGGTCACAGGGTAGTTAGGCCTATAAATGCCCTCGACGTATTGTGTGCGCAGCTGACGTGCGATCTATTTACGATAGCTAAGTTCTTGATGAGTTAGTTGACGATAAAGAATATCACGACATACTGTAGAAATACAGGTTAGGGTCACTTAAGTTCTTTGGATAGATCGCATAAGAGTTCCTATTTGTCTTCCATTGACCCTATATTGCATTGTTTCTGATATTAAGCGAGATATTGACCTAAAATCGTAATTTTTCATACCCCTTCTAAACGACTTCCTGTGAGAAAACAGTTGTGACAGTTTTTTGCTTGTTTACTTTACAACTGAGCCAGATCCGTGGGCTACAGGTGGGCTACAGGTGGTGTAAATAGATTCTGGAGTAGATCCCCCGTTTGTACACAGTACACGCAAGTTACAGACAGACGAACAGACGGAAAAGTGATGTTAATAACAGACCGTTTACTGCGTAACGGTCGCTAAAGCTGTTCTTTTCGTACATTTACAAATTTTCTTTGTGTCTTCTGACGACAGCAACTCTTATTATTATCCTGATTATTATTTGATATGCTCTGCAGACGTTACTGTCACTGATTACGGCTGTCATCATTGGCGTTTTATTCTTTCAACTCGACTTTAGCTACGAAGGAATTCAAAACAGGTCAGTTCCACCCCGGTGATTTCTTGTTTTGTAAGTGCCTGCCATTTGCCTTATTAGTGCCTTTATTGTTAGCACTTTAAAACTGTTTTCCGTACTTTTCAAAAGCACTTTTGTACATAATCTATTAGTATAATGTTAACATAGGCTTATGCGCTGCGGAGTGCGGCCAAGATTAATGTGACATTTCAGATGAAATAAGTTTAATGAGCAAATAAATGATGATGATGATAATGATGACGACGACGACGGGGGGTGGCTGTGGCTCCCCCGTCCCCCTGGATCCGCCAGTGGTAATTTATATATATATCTCTCTCTGCCATTTTTGCTTTCGTTGGAGTACACACCTACAGACATCACACTGATTAGTTTAGTCGGAGCATTTTATTATTTTAGTTGTTAATTCTTTGTATATTTAAATGTGCTGTTGTAGATACGGCCTGTTGTATTTCGTCTCTGTCAACACTCTGTTCAGTAACGTTGCAGCTATCGAACTTTTCATCAGTGAAAGAATCATTTTCATGTCAGCATTTTGTCACGATGATATATAATATCATAAATATCATATTTTTACGCACGTCTACATTTGTAACTGCTATAGTTGTGTTAATACTGTTTTTCTTTCGTGTTTTTCTTATTAGCTTATTTATATGCTTAAATTCATTCATTCATAGCAATTTGTAGAGCGCAATATGTGGAGAATGTCGAGTCAGAGGCGCATTTCGTAGATACTGTTTAATGATAACTTTTATGCCTCCGCCAGATCACAGTGACAGGCGGAGGCATTATGTTCTCAACCTGTCCATTCGTTCGTCGGTTCGTCCGTTCGTCTGCTACAAATATTGTGAACACGATATTTTGACAACAAATGAACCGATTTTGTTGCCAATTGACACAAGTGGTCCACAGGGCAAGGGGGGGGGGTCAGTAGGTCAAATGTCAAGGTCACACGAGGGAGGCCGAAGGTAGATTTGGAGGCGTGGCGGAGGCATCATTTTCGACTCCATTGCACCGAGTTGCTTTCCTACTTTCTAGTTTCCTAATTTCTAGTTTCCTAATTTGAAGATGAATGTTGCAATAGTCTGTTTAAAATGATCTCACTTCATAATAATGTAGAGGTAACGCTGCCTGTTTTGACTGAAGGCATGAGAATGCAAGTGGTTTCTACCGAGTTGCGGCGTATTTCTTTGCGAAAGTTCTCAGCGACTTAATTCCAATGCGTCTCGTGCCCATGTTCGTGTTCTGCATCATTGTTTATTTCATGGCTGGTAAGTAATGATCAATCAATCAATCAATCAATAAGAAAAGGATTAGAGTGACCAAAATAACAAATGTTACTGCGAGACCACTGATGTTTATTATACAACAGTGAGTAGGCCTCTACACTGTGTCTCAAAAAAGGGCGCCACTTTTATTAATTTTTGCAATAACTTTGGCAAATATAGACCTATTTTAATAATTCTTTCACTGTTGTATTATCCGATCTACTGCTGAGGAAGATGGTATTGAAACGGCCACCTCACCTTAACTCTGTTGCCGCACTACCTTGCGAATCTTGAATTAAACGTTATTGCACCATATTGTACAACTTTAAAGGAAAGTTATTAAGCTCAATATGGTGCAATAACGTTTAATTGCAATAAATGTCTACCAGGAATGTTATCTGCTTGTTTGTATGTCTATGCAGATAAATTTACAGCATGTGTTCAAAATGTCCGCCTCCCGAACGCATGCATCCATCGGAACGTCTCTTGCATACACGTCCGACGTTCAGCGAGACCGTCATGGTGTCCGTCGGAGTTTCAAAACTCGGCTGCACAGAGTTGTTTTTTTTTGTATAACCGGGGGTGAAAATAAACGGTGCTTATTACCGCAACGTGCTGCTGACGCAGAAGTTATTGCCAGTCATTAAGCAGATATCAGGGAATGAGTTCGTGTTTCAGCAGGACAGTGCTCCAGCACACCGTGCTCGTGAGACAATTGAGCTCTTACATCGAGAGAAGCCAGACTTTATTTACCGGAACAGTGGCCACCGAACAGTCCAGATCTTAACTCAGTGGATTACAAAATCTGGGCTACAATGCAGCAGCGCGCCTACCAGACAAAGATTCGAAATGTTGACGAACTGCGACAGTGTCTGCTGAACGTTGGGAGCAGCATTGAACAAGACGTCATCGACGCATTCATTGACCAGTGGCGTCTGCGACTCAAAGCATGCGTGCATTCGGGAGGCGGACATTTTGAACACGTGCTGTAAATCTATCTGTATAGACATACGAACAAGCAGATAACATTCCTGGTAGACGTCTATTGAAATTAAACGTTATTGCACCATATTGAGTTTAATAACTTTTCTGTAAAGTTGTACAGTTTCCCATTCAAGTTTCGCAAGGTAGTGCGGCAACAGACTTGAGGTGAGGTGGCCGTTTTAATACCACCTTTCTCAGCAGTAGATCTGAGAATACAACAGTGAAAAAAATTATTAAAATCGGTCTACATTTGCCAACGTTATTGCAAAAATAAAAGTGGCACCCTGTTTTGAGACACAGGGTAGATAGGTTTAACCCTAAAGTTCCTGAGAAAAACACGTTGCTTGACATTGTTTTAATATACCGTTGAAACCATCGGGCCAGTTTTCCAGTTGCCGCGGTGGAGTCGGTGTCACTGTTGTCGTAAGCAGTGTTTCGTCGAATCATACTTGTTATTACGGCATTACGAGACGGGTAAGGTTGTCGTGTTAGGACTGCAAACGGACGTCGTCAAGTTCTTCATCTTCTTCCTGGATTTGTTCCTGACGACGATGTGCGCCGTTTCGTTTTCGTTCGTCGTCGGCGCGTCTGTCAACAACTACGCCATCGGACAAGTCGTGCTCGTCATGATCTTCATTATGATGATGGTTCGTGCGTCGCTCCGTCCGTCCGTTTGATTTGCTAAAAACATATTAGGCCCCTACAGTCTAAAAACAATAACTGAGCTATCGCAAACAGATCGCGCGTAAGCAGCGCACACAATACGTTGAGGGCATCTATCGGCCTAAATATTACACTGTGACCTTGAAATCTAGGTTAAGGGTCACTCAAGGTCACTGTAAGACTTAATAGTAGTCGAGCTATTTGACGTTGAATAATGTTGTGACCTTTAAATCTGGCTTAGAGGTCACTCAAGGTCATTGAAACTGGTACCATTCGAAAGCTTGGGTGCGGTTTCCTATTCGCTTTCTGTGGTAACTGTGGCCATTCTGTAGCCGTTTGTGAACAATTTAGCGTCAAAGAATGGTGTGACCTTGAAAACAGGGTTAGGGTTCGTTCAAGGTCATTGGAAATGGCACAATTTGAGAGATCGCATAAGAGTTCCTATTCGCCTTCCATAGTAACTATGGCGCTATCTTGTATCGTCAGCGAGATCATCATCATCATCATATCCGGTTTTGGTATTTATGGTGCTGCGGTTGTCCCGGACTCCGGGATAGGCAACACCTGGCAACGCCTCACACTCGTTCTCCATGAATTCCTGTCTAACGGGTTGACACCATCCAGGTTGCATATAGTCATATCATTTCTCACACATGCGGACCACGTCTTCCTTGGCCTCC
>Ga0209149_1001290_pt1 | contig 12438 bp, 4 predicted proteins | sample WorMetTyACAVOLI2_FD_187423 | JGI IMG/M metagenome (GOLD analysis project Ga0209149, IMG submission 187423) | Marine gutless worms symbiont microbial communities from Max Planck institute for Marine Microbiology, Germany - Olavius algarvensis... ... | reverse complement strand
TCTGACAAAGTCATGCCAGCGTATCCCGAGGATCATACGTTGGCAACGTAGATCCTCCTGCAGAAGTGTCCACGTCTCCGAACCATACAACAAAATGAACAGTATACAAGTCTGGTACAGGCAAAGTTTTGTCTGCAGTTGAAGCCGGGTCTGTCGCCAGACTTTGTTCATAGAGTGCATGGCAGTAGAAGCGATGCCAATGCGCCTGATAATGTCTGGTTGACATCTGGATGACGATGATAACAGGTTGAATCAATTGAACTTCCAACAGAAATACATTAAAAGGACAAACTTTTCTCCAATTTTACACAAATACTTAGTAACAATTGCTGTATAAAATTCCACATCAAAATATAGCACAGTCTGAAGCTACTCACACTGTCGACCGCGGGCCGATTCCGACAGCACCTCTTGCAGTTTGTCCTGTAACTTATCTGCTCGTTTCCGTTCTGCTTGCAGTTGCCGCTTTAGATCTTTCAGCTATCAAATTCAGCCAAACAACAATGCAGTCTTTAAAATATATTCTTATCATGTTAAAGTACCTTGTAGTATGTAACAGACAGTCATCAGCTCAACACAAAATTAAAACAGACTCACAGTGAGTACTAACTGGGTACTATATAATGAACTAATAACCTAGAAAGTGGAGAAACCAAGTCAACAGGCACAAAAGGACAGCAACGGTAAACGCTCAATATGTAACACCAGTGAAGAACATAAATTAAATCTTTTCATTTCACAGCAAAAAGGTACAGCTACCAAAAGTTACAATAAGGAATATATAATAACGATTAATAAGATGCTATTGTGAATCGGAAATTATAAATATAATTTCATGCCACCAATGGCAGTATTGCCAACAGAAACCTTAGCAACTCATGCAAAGTAATAATGTGCTACCAGCATTGTAATAGTATTCAAGGAGTTCATGACAGATGCCGTATGCTTCCAATGCTATTGGTTGGCGGTTTGGCTTAGTGGTAATGCATTGGCCATGATCAACGTAGTTGCGGTACGTCAGAGCTGGTTAGCACCAAGATGGGTGACTGTCTGCGGGCAGGTAAACCATCTCGGTATGCAACCAGCCACCCAAGTCGACTCAGCCTTCTACCCTCCATGGGACGGTAAAATAAGTATCAGCTTTTGGGCTGAGTAATAAAAATAAATGGCGATGGTGGGTGTATACTCTGGCAGCCTGTACAGGCGGACTCACAGTCTAAGTTGTCTGGCTTGGTCTCGGATCGGCGGCTGCTTGGTGCCATTCTACGTTCATCAGATGAATCGGGTGAACTCTCGCAATGGCTCTGCCATGATGACAGCACCATAAACATGTTAAATTATAAAAAAAATATTATTATTAATGCACGACGTATGGCAAACATCACTGGGAATAAAGGCTTAATATGTTTCGTACTGCACCAGCTGCCTGGAACATTATAACCATTGTTGCAACCAACCTCAAGTACTGCATCATTCCAGTGTCATCTAAAAACTGTACACTTTCAGCAGGTGCTGTTATAGACTATTTTGGTTTTTATATATTATTTTTTTCACACATATTTTTCATTTTTTAAAAAGTTTCCTCCATTTTACCATTTTATTTCAATTATTTATTAACCACTGGTAACTTTGTGTAAGTGGTAAGTTTCTGATTTGATTTTGAACACATCGAACATGTTCTACATAAATGTAGATGTCCTGACATACAACCAAGTACATGAGTGACATGGACTAATGTACAGAAAACAAGATACATACCACAGTAGCACCTTTTTTCTCATGTAACCTCTTTTCATCGACGCCGTCTTTAATTTGCTAAAATCAAAAAAATCATCGTTATTTACACTAAACATCACACAATCAGAGGTGAGCTATCAGCAACAAAATGACATATTAACATGATATCATCAACTGATCAGAAACTGCAGTCACCTGTTTCAGATGCGAAATAGTGTCGTTAAGTTCGTCTCGCTCTTTGTGACAATCTTCCATTTCTTTCGTATATCTCTGAAAATAAGCAAACAAACTTTGTCCACAAATAAAAACCTATAATTACAATAGACGACATTAAAAACAATGGCTACAAACCTATTTTAAAAGTAAGTTTTACAAATTGGAATAGATACTGAGGGCGTTGTTGCTATATTGGGGGTACACAACTGCAGTCTGAGTTTAGTCAGCATGTAGCTCTCATGCCAGGCGTGATAGTAAAAAAAGTAAAGTTAAGTACGTGGATTTATATAGTGCATCGTCGTGAAGTACCTCTAATGCGCTACCGCTTCCCGCAAGTCAGCACTGATATCCGCAAGTCAACCCTACAGCCAGGCATCAGCGAACACTGTGAGACCACGTGATACGGGTGAGTGTATCACGCGATATGCCTGTGTACTCCACCGGCTTTCGCTAGGTACTCATTCTGAGTAGGCCTGGGTGCCTGGTTTTGTACCGAGGTGGTCTACCCGTCCAAAGACGGGTAGACTGACAACCCACCTAGGCTCTAACCGGGCCTAGTGTAGAGTAACTACATTCATCAGCCGGAATGTGTTACCGCTATACTAAACCATGGCATAGCCTGCTGTGCTGACAATCTCTGCACCAGAACCACCTGCTTAACAGCCTATAGTTAGTGATTTGTAGTCGGAACAGGGTACCTGGACCACATTCCAAAATTCTTTACCCGGTTCCAAATCCGGGTAATTACTACCCGGTTTTCCACTACGATCCTACAGAATACCACCAATTTTGGCCAGTATTTACATCTATTCACGACATCAAACAGTATTGTAGCTCTACTGTACTTTCGACTTCACATTCACAAACTTTGTCGTTCGATTACTCGTAGGGCCTTAGTCAGTGAAACCACCAACACCATTAAGTTATGATGCCACGATCCCCCCAAGCTGCGGTTTTCGTTACTTACTTAGGTCAGATGGAATGTGAAACCGGGTCTGGGTACCTGGGTAATTGCAACCGGGCTACCCGATTTGTAAACCGGGTAATGCCGTAAATCACCACCTACAGTCACATGCTAGATTTGTGATCACACACACCAATGTGTTTAAACATAACAGATGCTCAATTAAAAATGCAATACATACTTCATTACAGCATTCACAACACACAACAGTAACTTGGTTGAAATTTAAAACCATTTTCAACAAATTAGTTACAGAACCAACTTTAATTTAAATAATTAAATATCGATGGTTGTAATTAGGAGTCTGTTTCACACTGAACAAATGAGGTTAATTTCAAAGAACTCATATCAACTGTTTGGTTAATACTGAGACAAGCAGCCTCTCGACCAAAACAACTCTGCTGTGTTTTGTGGGCTCCTAGAATTGACATAGTCAGCAGAATTTATGCATATATTGAGAATTCACCTGTAACTCTGTAGTTGACATAATTCGCATAATTTATGCAAATATTCAGAATCCACCTGTAACTCTGTAGGTCACTCGCAATATATCCCTCATACTGAGTTTAATCAAAATCAGACTTAATCTGACAGAAATGAAACAATTTAAGTAAAAGCTGACGGACGACGACAGATGATGCCAGATGACGGCTCACCCAATCAACCCATCAGCTCTGCCAACCACTGGTCACAGCCGAGCTAAAAACTAAACATTTCAATAAGTGGGAGACTGGGAAAGCAACTGATATTAAAATAAGAAAAAACTGACTGACTGACAGAGCACAAAGTCACCTCTGTCTGCAGCTCAGCTTCTACAGTGTAACTTGCGATGCTGATTTCATGCTCTGATCTCATTGTCTCTTCAAGCTTCTCATGTTCCGCTTCCATCTGCTTAAGGTCTTCCTAGAAGCAGTAAACACATGTCAATCAACAATACTGTCTCCAATGTACCACAAAATCAAAACTCTTACATAAATCAAGATATGAACAACGTATCGTAATAACATCGGGAAAATCCACTGACAAAAATATAGTTCGATATAACAGAAACACAAACATACTTCAGTCTCATTAAGCCTTCTCTCGAGCCAACCTTTGGCATTCTCAAGATCAGTAATCTGTGCAGCTTGCTGAGACAGCAGCTCCTTGTCCCTCTCACGTTCTGCACACTTTGTCTGCAAAATACCATTTCATACTGTAGCTCTGACAAAAGAGGATCAAACAAAGAATGCCAGCTTGATTCATGTAGTCCCAACTCCAATGGTTGGCAGTTTAGCTTAGCGGTAACACGTTGGTCTCAATCAACGTAGTTACTCTACACTGGGCCCGGTTAGTGCCTGGATGGGTGACCGTCCTCGGGCAGGTAAACTATCTCGGTATGTAACCAGCCACCCAGGTCAACTCAGCCTGGCCATCCCTCTGTGGGTAAGTGCAATGAGTACCAGTGTAGGCTGGGAAGGTAACTGTACATCTGGCATCGCACTGGCTATGCATCACGGACAACAGTGGTTTATCCACTACGGCTCAATGGCCTATGAAAGACAGCTGAGCACCCCGCCTACGCTCCTTCACAGAATGGCCCTCCTTTACCCTTTACAACTCTTATGATGTAGTCCTTAAGATCAATGTCATGTCAAGGCATCTGCAAACGCCACTTGTTCAACACTTATGGTGCATTTCATGCTTGATCTTTGTGACCTGGATTTCCTATCTCTGGAATTTGAAATGGTACTGCAAGGTATTCATGCCACAAGGAAAGTGTACAGAAAAGCTTTTTGCAACCGTCCACTTGTGAATACATCAGCCTGGACTGATACAGTGACATGTAGACCTGTGACCTTGAGATGGCCATTTTACACGTGCTATAGAGAAAAGAAACATTAAAACTTAACTTAACTTATACTACGATCTTCCATACTTGGGGGGTCATAAGCCATGATGTCACACACACACACGGATATGTTGACTTTGACCTCTTAGCTTCTAAAGTATAAGTTCTCACCATGAGTACTTCGTGTGGACAAGATTATCAGTGTATGACAGATGCGACTTTATCTTCAGCAGTAAGGGTCAGGCACAGACAAGACGGACAGCCAAGCGACAGGAACCAATCCTAATACCCACTCCCTTATGCACCATGGGTACAACTAATCACTTCTAGTAGAATGTCTCTACAACTACATGTTGTACACAGTACAGTGTGTAAATCCAAATGCTTTGACTGTGTTTAAAATGTCTCAGTCTTGAGCTGAAAAAATGTCTTGGCCATGAACAAGGAGACTCTAACTTATTATTCATTCATTACGTCATAAGACAGCAAATAAGAACATACAAAACATATAAAAATCGCTAGGCCTAAACAAAAATCAAGTACATAAAACTGACATTGGCACTACTATGGACCTATAAGTCAAAGCACAGTGTTCCTGAAAGTGCTAAAAATGCCACATTTCACATCTCTCACAGAGCAAGAACCTATCTGGAAAATACCGTATTTAGCAGCCAAAGCAACAGTTTTAAGTTGACACAGCCGAGCAAGAATCCTCAGTTTATTGTTACTGGTTAACATCTTTTTCCAAAACAACAGACGACGTTGGTCAATAAGATAAAAAGCAGGGAGACAGCCACAATAGAACTGTAATGATCTGGGACTTTCTCTCCAGCACGAGTTAAAAATTTTCCTGAAAGTGTTATTCCATGCGACTGACAAGGACTTAATCACAAAGGCTGTAGCACAACCGGCCCAGGCCTCACAACCATACATTACAGTCGGTAGACAATAAGTCTTCGTAAGATGCACTGCTAATATCTCGTCACGGTTATGTCCAATAACGTTCAAAATATTATTAAACGACCAGTGGAATTTGCCCAGGGAGGGCGACAAATCCACCTCAGCTGTCGGAGCCAAAAAATAACATCCTAAGTATTTTACTCGGTTCACCACAGGTATAACAGAACCTTCTATAGACTTGATATCACTGATATCAATTGTTATCTGAAACAATACGAAGGCTTGAACGTGGTCCAGACACAGTCTCAGGTAAGTCTTACTGTCATCACTGGGATGACTGAGAGTGACTGTGAGGCACTCACAGTAAGTCCGTCTATCTGCTTCGTGAGCTGTTCAACTTGGCTTTCATGCTGTCGCGTCAGTGTCTTGACGTGTTCTCGATGTTCGTTACTCTCCTGCTGGTACTTGATCGCCAGGTCATCAAGAAGCGCTTTACGCTTCTCAGCCAACTGTTGACAACACACAACTCAGTAAAACAGGTATGTATAGTAAGCTTAACGTTCCAATTCGACATATTACATAGATCATTTCCGGGACGATGATTTTAAGGTCACATGAGCCAAACAAGAGCATCATAGCACTTAAGGACAATGGTTAGTCAACTGGGTCAAGGGCCAATCCCACCAGGCTCAACTCACCAAAAGGTAAAGAAAAGGATGTAAACCAAAAAACAGCAAAAATAAGAATATTAGTCTATTCAGTAGATGATGACTGTAATAACACAACATTGGTCAGAATTGTAGAGACTCAAAATAAACCTTGATCAGTATATGTGTAAGTCAAACGTAATAATATCAATCCGGAACTAAATATACATATACAACTACTGAAACTGATTTAAAGAGAAAAGAACAGAAAATGTCAGAAATGCTAAATGTACACATTATTTTATTGGGATTATCACATAACTAAAAGACACGTTGATTATATAAAGTTCCCACTCAGTTGCCAAATTTTCAATCTGCCATTCGTCAGCAGCTCCTAATCCCGTGCTGTTATATCGGCATGTTTGACTACCAGGCAATCACTGTGACTGATCGATGATCCAGAACTCCCTGCCAGATGAACTTCAAACTCTGACCAGCTGTAGTGACAGTTTCAAGAAAGCTTCAAACACATTTCTTTTTTGCCACTTTCTAGCAGATGCAGTGCATTAGACACAACTGTACACACACGTACGACTGACTCTGACGGTCAGTCCATTCAGCTGTTAGGACAAATCTTGCTTTGCACGGTGCACACTGTTACAGCCATCAAACGAACACGGAAAAGCACCACAAAATAAACTACAACTGGTAATTTTTTAAAAACTGATTAATCAGCATGTTTATATGATTAATTGCCGATTAATCATGAGTCGTTCAGTTGTTTAATTTACAAGGTACTGATATGCAAGTGTGGCAATAACGTCCAGCGACAACTGAGTATCCAGTGGGTACTGCATGTGCCTTGATATTTACCCTGCTTGGCCTATAACCACTTTCTCTGGCTGCTAATACCTACTGCATGACGGACGGCCATAGCTCATGCGCACCTCGCACCGAGGTCCAATTTAGTGGTGTGTGTGAACAAAGCCAGCCAGCGCATACAACAGGAGGCCTTCTGTTACCAGTGGTTCAAGCAGTGACTAATACTGAGTGTTTCTAAACCCAGCATTAGCCAACGGTCACAGATTAAAGAGGACATCATCAGACCCTCTGTGCAGTGCCTGCCCGAAAATTTAATCTCAAAGCATACGCCGCAAAAACCTGACACAATGATCCGGCCAGCCCAGGCCTCGAACCCAGACTCGCCGATCACCGTAGCCAGGCAGCACATACTGCGACACTACCAACAGCACCACCGGGGCAGGCCCAGCTGTCATCTCAGTCAAATATAAATTATGCCGGACCACAACTGTGCGCAATATCACTTAGTCAACATTCTATGTGGTGGTGTTACTTTTATGCAGACTTTTTAAGGTTCTTTGTATTATGGCACACAACATGTATTTGTGATCTTTTTCAGCATGCATTTGTGATCTTTTTCTTTTTCCTACTTAGACTGTGTACAGCTGATGAGTTACTGAGATAGTTACCATGTCAACAAATGGCTCTCTGCAAAGGCTGCCAATTAACTGCAACCTTAATCGATCAACGGCTGCAATAAAATTAATCGATCAATCGTCGATTAACTAAAGCACATTACTGTTGAAAACGGCATAGTAATAAAGTATGCAGCAACAGTCTGCAGACACTCCAGCAATTGCTGCAAAATTATCTTACCCGGTTGGTTTCCTGTAGTGCTAGGATTTGATGATCGCGATCTAACTGCATTGCTGTCAACTGCTCCGATGCACTTGAGCATGCCGACTGACTTGTCTACACAAGTGCAAACAAATGAAACAATGAATATAAACATCACACAATTTTAAACACTATTCCGTTAGTTAACTTTCAGCTTTTGTTTAACTTATTTTCAGTGGACAGCACAAGTGAGGCCACTGCTAACTCTAATTATAACTTACAAGGGAAGTTGTAGTGAGTGACGGTGGTCAAATGAATAAAATGTACTCTGTGTGACTGAATACAATGGATATTTAGTCCATCTGTACTGAAATCTACTAAAAAATTTAGATGATAATTTTTATTACAAAGAATAATCAATTCAATCTTGCTTAATTACACATACTTTATTTCACAACATGATAAAAACAGGAGACCAGCTAAAATTATAAGAATACCAGTCATAGCATGCACTAATGCCACATTATTGAAGAGATGCACATAAGTGCATAAGATCACGCTTTGACTAAACAGTTAAATTTTCTACGCTGTATTTGCTGTTAATGTCCCCTGAAATGAAATGACCAAACTCTGTATGGCTGATTCTAAATTGCATTTTTTTTCTAAGCTAAGAAGACCATCCCTTCACTTAACGCACATTAGCCTCTGTTCTGACTGCCACGGGAAACACCTCAGCTTGTTCTCTCTGCTTTGAACATTTGGCAAAAGAGCAAGTTCCAGTAAGTGAAGATTTTAAGGTCAATTGGTTATGTTTACCATAAATTGTTGATTTCTTCTTGGAGTATTTGAAAATGTAACATGGGTCTGGTTTTTGAAACACACTGTATTTACAAGTATGGGCAGATGGACTATCCACTGCAGCAGCAGTCCGTAGCCCATAGAACTAGGATAGAGTGCTAAGGACATGACAGTTTCCTCCTGCCTAGCATCAAAGCCACTAGTTCAATATAACAATAGGCATCGACGAACACGGCTGCGAGTGTCTCAAATAGGGTTGTGCGGAAAACCGAAAATCGGTTCGGATTCAGTTCTAAAATAAACGAACCATCCAAAAATTTCACATCCGTTCAGATGGTTTCCAACAGAAACTGCATGCAATCCGCAATTCAAATCAAAAGTGACAAAAATAACTTTACTTACATTCAACGTGCAGACGAAAGAACGTTTTCAAACACTACCAGGAACAGTCTGCCAGCCGATCTTAGAACACCAGATACGACTCTGTGCTCTTTCAAACGTCATCTCAAGGCCCACCTGTTTCAGCAGTAGTCTACACTGCTGCTGACTGGTGGCTCAGCACCGTTCGTCCGGCGCCGTTGTGACTGTTTAGCGAGTTTGGCGCCGTTTACTCAGACTTACTTACTTAGTTACCAGAGGACACACGATGCGATTGTTACAGTTTATTAACTACAGTATCAAAGTCTGGTATGCACAGTTCATTCAACATAGCAGTATCGCTGTAACATTTGCTATATATTAACTACTCAACTATTACGCAAGTACCATAGTAAATAACTGTAATATCCGAACCGAACTGTGTTTCTTCAAACCAAACTGAACCAAACTCATTCCGAACCGAATCAGTTTTTTTCAAAACCGAACCGAAACGGAAGCGAAATAAAAAAATATATTCTGCACATCCCAAGTCTCAAGTGCATGACTCCAACAGTTATAAGCAGTACGTCAATGTTCGACGCATGACGTCAACAGCCGGTGTGTCACCTGAAGCTGAGTGCACAAGTCTTCAACACTGTTCATCAGTTCCTGTTCACGCTGCTCCAGTCTCTCAGTCAGCTGCTGTGATTTTGCATTCAGTTCAGCAATCTGACGGTCACGGTCCTCCTAAACACAAGACACATTCTACTGCACAGTGTTACTCGCCGCCAACACCAGCCGCAGTCCAACCGGTCTACCGTTGACGACCGAGCCTTTCCAGTTGCTGGTCCTCAAGTCTGGAATAGTCTGCCATACATATGACATAAGTCGCGCACAGTACAAGCCACCAGGGAGACGGGCGTTTAAAAATCGACTAAGTCCAAACATGTTTATGCAAAGCTTAGCGTTCCATAGAAATCTTCGGGTTTCCTCGGTGTGGGTTATTTTTACATATTTGTAAACTACCCCATGTTTATTATAGCATAATATTTGTATTTTTGCCGTTGGTCCCTCGAAGGCCGAGAAATACCATCGCGAACATGGTCAAAAGTCCAGTTCCAGCCCTATGGGTGCAATGGCTATTTTTCGCCCGAAAATTTGACAAACTTCCAAGGGGAATACTACTGTACCGAATTGTCAGTTTCTTGGCCGTATGGTCCTGCTTCCTGTGACAAAGCAATTTTAAATTGTGACGACTAAATTTTTAGCAACAGGGGGCAAAATTCCAAAATTCGAACTCATCCCAAAATTTTTTGGGGCTAAAGGAGGGTCCGGGGTCAGGGTCGTCGGTTACACACCTCGGAGGACTATCACTCAGGAAAATGTTGAAAGTAAAACACAACAATACAGCAAAGTGTTCAAAACAGTACTCGAGTTTGTCAGTGCAGTAGCGCTTGCAAGAAAATCAGCTACTCATCAGAAAACAGTGGAATCATTAAGCAGAAATGTGCAAACTCACAATATTGCAGTTAGCCAGCTGCTGTTCCACGGCAGACATCTGTTGCTGTAGGTCTGCTAATTCCGACTCCTTACTTCGATTGACTTCATCTAACTTCTGCCTATAATATGCAATTACCGACTTGGTCAAGTTTTGAATTTACTTTGTTTTCTGATATAAAACTGTTACAAACAAGAACCAAAACATCAGAATCACCATCCGCATGCCACAATACATCGGAATCCAGCCATTTTTGAACTCGTCCGAGGCTTTTACCATATCTTGCTCACACAAAAATTTCATGATGACATCTCAAACAGTTCCAGGGTTATAACAATGACAAACAAACACACACACAGACAGACAGACAGACACTACTGAAAACATACCACCTCGCTACACTATCACTGTGCTGGTGGTAAGGATGGTTGGTGTATAACGGCACTTTCAGCACAAAAAGGTATATCATGCCATGCGAAAGTTAAAAGTTTGTTAAAGATATTAATTTCAGATAGGAAGTTAAAATATGTGCTAGCCAATTACTTGGCAAAGTAGTCCAGACAAACTAGGCTAACTGAAATAATACACAACACAAAAAACCTAAACAACAAAACCTAACGAAACCAAACTAGCCCTGGTTCAGGTCACCTTCTACGCCATCGGGCCAGGAAACGTATTGGGCCTATTCTATAAGAACAGTGCCCGGGACCGGCCTGTGCTGGTGGTATAAAGCTTGTATGAAGTCTAGTACGTGAGAAATGTGACTCAATAGCACATTCATTACTGAATGTGTGCGTGTTATAAAAGCATGTATAATAATAATAATATAATAATAACTCTTGTATCCCTCGTTAATTTATCATAATAATAATAATAAACACAAGTTTTCATACTTGAGGTCTTGCATCAGCTGTTCCTTGTCATTCTGTAGCTGAACAAGACTGTACAGAAAATGCATCAAAACTCTTTCAGTAGTAAATACATGAATCAAAAATGTCACTGCAAACTAAAACATCAAAAATTAAATGTTCTAAATGGCACTGACAATTACACTGTAACATGCTCCACTGAAAGCAACGTGCCCTACACATAAGAAACACAAATAATGCAAAAAATCATACTTTATGCATCAATCTCATGTTTAAAACAGGTAAACTGGCACAAAATTCAAAACTTAGAGTTAAATAATGTTCAGTAACTGCTGTACACGACCTTCAACAGCTGCTCGTTGTTCAACGACATAAATGCTACCACATCTTGTAAAGCGTGAAGAGAAATAGCACTTGCAAATTAATTAATAGGAGGTGGCATAATAACACGGTCTACACAGGATGACCACCACAGTTTAGCCAATAGGCACAGTTTTTGAACTCCAGCCGAAACGCAGGACCGGAAGTGCTTTAGCATGCAGCTCATTTTGGTGGTTGGCAAGGTAGATATGATCAATTAGATTTGCCAGATGTTATCATTTTGTTGAAAGTTATCGTCAGCTTATTTTGCTGAAAAAATGATTACTAAGTACTTTACTAAGTACAGTAGTACGGTAACTGCAAAGTGTGCATGTATTAGGAATACCAACGTTTGTTTTTTCCAATGTATGCATGCAAGTCAAGTTGGTCAACATTTTAACCTACGTCCCAATTTTGACTTATAAAAACGTCGTCACTATCCCATAATTCCAACTGGCATGCGGTACAATATAAAAGGCCGGTGGCAACCTGGCCACTAATGTGAGTCATTTCACTGGTCTATTATTTACACTGTGGTGACCACTTTCCAGACAATGTGAAATTCCCCGACAATTCCATGACATTTCCCTGATGGTTTGCGGCACTCCTGCCCATGTTAAGTG
>Ga0209149_1001289_pt1 | contig 12442 bp, 11 predicted proteins | sample WorMetTyACAVOLI2_FD_187423 | JGI IMG/M metagenome (GOLD analysis project Ga0209149, IMG submission 187423) | Marine gutless worms symbiont microbial communities from Max Planck institute for Marine Microbiology, Germany - Olavius algarvensis... ... | reverse complement strand
GGGCGGCGGGAGAGCGCCTCTGCTGGCTTTTATCCCGTCATGTTAATTGTAGTGAGATTACTGTAACGATAATTATAGGACAAGATCGGCGATCTAGCGCTAAGAAACAAAATATTACTAGCGCAAGTGGGGGGTCAAAAAGCATTGCTTGACCCCCCACTTCTAAAAGTGGGGGGTCAAAGGACCCCCTTGACCCCGTGCTTCCGCGGTCTATGTATCTAAGTGCTTTGTAATGTGAAATGTTGGTATGTTGTGTTGCAGCCGCTACTTCAGTTGGCTAATGAAGGCACCGACACTGGTCGTATCATAGCAGCACATGCTCTTGCAAAGATTGCTATAAGTCAGAACCCAGAAATTGCTTTTCCTGGCCAACGAGTATGTGGCAACAGTTATTTTTTAAAGTTGACATAATAATTATTTAGCATTTTTTCCTGCTGTTTTTCTACAGTTATTCATGGTTTCTTTTGCCTAAAAATATGATTTTTTGAGTGCTCAAACTTATAGTTTGTAAATGACAGTGCATTATGATAATGTCATGTTGTATGTTATGTTTCAGTCATGCGAGGTTGTTAGACCATTGATTCAGCTGCTCGGTATCGACAGGACTGCCATTCAGAATTTTGAAGCTTTGATGGCCCTGACGAACCTTGCTGCCATGAGTGACACTGTTAGGTATGTGCATTCGTGTATTGTAACTACTGCGAGCTTTGAACCTTTTATTTGCTTTGGTCACTGTGTGTTCATAAAACTGCAGACACAGCATTCGCTTGAAGCAGATGTGATTGTTATTTCTACAGATGAAATCCGCACTTGCAGCTTGTAAAGTATTTCATCTCCGAAACTTATGGTCTTTATGCATTGCACAGTTGTCAGCTTGATGGACGCATCATCTTTATACGACACAACTGTCTTGTTTACTTTTCTGTTTCATTTTCGTTATTTTTTTTAGTTTTGGATCTTTTGCAGTAGACTAAGCTGGTTACATGTCACTGTTTTAGCTTGCATTAGACTAGCTGCTATTGATTGATTGAACACCAGATAGCTGTTGTCACTAATGCTCTTAATTACATCAAAACACTGTGGATTGTGTCAGTAACGTGCGATTTTACTGATTCAGGACGCGAATAGTAAAAGAGAAAGGTGTGAGCCAGATTGAACATTACTGCTTTGAAGAGCATGAAGAAATTCGTCGAGCAGCAGTGGAATGTCTGTGCAACATGGTTGTTAATGAGGAGGTTTGTACTGATACAGTTGGCATATTGAGACAAGACACTGTCCACATCATAAATCAGATGAGATATCTGTGAGTCTTTTCATGCTTTCAAAGTTTATAATAGTCAAATTTTTTATTTAGTGCACTTTTATCACTACTGCTGTTACTTTCATTTAATCCACGTGTTTTATTTAGTAACCAAATGTAGCCAAAAAGTTCTAGAAAACCCAAAAAATTTCTTGATTGCAATTTTTGTTAGGGTGGATACCCTTTCTGGTGTACAACAAGTGTATCGGAGACAATACGAAAGCCGCCACTCGTCAAAGCCCAAACTGCATTTAAAAAACAATAAATAAATAAAATATGGTGAAAAACGATTTTCAATATGGCGGATGGAATTCTTACACCCTGCCATGTGGCACGATCATGACATTGATTTCGCCCAGGTGACTGCACCCTGCAATGTGGCATGTGGCTCTGGAATCATGACAGTGAATTCACCAAGTGGCAGCACCCTGCAATGTGATACGTGGCTCTGGGATGACATGCCATTGAATTCGCCCAAACGTCTGCCATATTGGAATTCGACATCTGGTTTCGATTTCGACCATATCACCGCAGTCGACATGTCATTCTGCACCAGTCTGCGAAATTTTATCCAAATTGGGCAGAAAAAAATGACGTCATGTCGATTTTCAAGATGGCGCCATCTTGGATCTTAGGGGTTCAATAATGGGTTCTTTGAAAACCCATGTAGGACTTCCTATAGGTCATCTATGGAGACCATAGGTCTAAACTGCTTAGTTTTTGACAAAATTGCCTTTTTGCATTTTGGCATCAAGATCCAAGATGGCGGATCCTTGCGGATCTCCGCCATCTTGGATTTTAGGGTTCCAATAATGGCTTCTTTGAAAAGGCCATGTACGATTTCCTATAGGTCGTCAATAGCTCTAATTTGCTTAGTTTTTGAGAAAATTGGATTTTTTGCATTTTGGCGACAGACGAACAGGTGGACAGCATCGATGCACTAAGCCGCTCTCGCTGTCGCGAGTGGCGGCTTAATAAATAATAAGTTAAAGTACTGAAGACATACTAATAATGTCTAATAGTATGCAATTTGATAGTGATGGTAAAGTAAGTGTTTTCACTTCATGAATTTCTGTTTTCACTGTCGTGAATTTCTGAATTATGTGAGTTTTCTCTTTAGTGGTTTAACACTGTTGGTTGGTTGTAAAGGTATCTTGCTGGTAAGAACCATTTCAGTAGTTTCAAAGGTTTCATTGGAGCTGTATTTTAAGCTTTCTAGTGCTGTCGTTCTGTTGTGACGGTTGTGTGGTGGTTGTTATCATTAGGTTCAGAAAATGTTCCACGGTGAAAACGATCGTGTTAAGCTGCTTGTGTTGTACTCTGGCATGCTGGAAGATGAACGGCTTGTGCGAGCTGCCAGTGGAGCATTGGCAATGATAGCTCACGATCGAGTCATCAGTAATAGAATCACAACGGTCAGCATTTTGTTGTTCTTTTAACCATCACAATCACAATTCAACAGTTGCCATCTCTGTTATCATCCCCGCTCATCATCCATCATTCCTTCACTCTTTTATTCTAGGCTCAAACCTACCTTTTCCTTCCCATTTGGACTCCCTTCATGATAATGGGACTGGACTGGACCTATCATGCTCATCATTTTATTTTTAGTTTCACATTTTAATTTTTTTGTTATTCCATGTGGTAGACTAAGCTAGCTACCCATCAGCTTTTTACTGCACATTAAATACACACTATCATATTGTATCGTATCATTTTGTTGTGTGGACATGTAGGTGCTTTTCACTGCGTTGACAGCAGCTTTCAGTTTTATGTAGTTGAGTTAAAGTTGTTCAAAATGGTGTGCATATATTTTCATTAAGCTGCTGCTGGTTAGGTGAGCTCCTTAGTAGATTACAGTTACGGTGGTACAACTCTTTACTGTGCAGAATCACATAGTAGAAAGTTAACCACAAAATCGCAGTAGAATCACAGTATTAATTGAGCTGAGTGCTACACATTATTAATAGACGGTCAGCTGACTGCTTGCTGCTACAGCTGTCTGCATCGCATTAAAGCTGTCGACATGCACTTACTGAGAGTGCAGCTATCACTGTCGTAAATGGCTGACTACTTTACAATGGTGCACAAAGATACAAGCAGTTCTTACAGGTCGGCTGACTGTATCGGGCTTTGATCTTGCTTGGTTTAGCTCTCTGTCTTCCAAGCACCTCTGCGTCTTCGGTCTTAATGGTGCTATATAGATACTAAAATTTTTTTTTGGTTACATCCTTCTCTTTACCTTTTAGTGAGCTGAGACTGGTGGGATTGGCCCTTGACGTGGTTGACAAACCATCGTCCTTCAGTGCTATGACACTGTTGGTTGGGTCATGTGACCCGTAAAACTGTCTCCAAAATGACCTAGAATGTGTCGAGTGGGACGTTAAACTCTACTATACCATACCATACCAACAGCTGACTACTGCAACAGCCTCTTGGCAGGCTGTAGCGGATGTGTTAGTTCCGCCAAACTTCTCATCGTTTGCTGAACTGTGTCGAACAGCAGTGAAAGACTGTTCAACCAGATCCTCTCTAACAAAGCACATGTGCTCAACAATCTTCTTCCACCAACATCAGTGGCCTCTCAGAACTACAATCTACGCCACCGAAGACATCACTTAGAACTCTCGAACAAAACTATTTGATAGACAATAATTTCATTCAGCGAATGCTCTTTTCAGACTCACACTAACTCTAGTTAACTCCACTGCATTAATGCTTGCGTCTATTTGTTTATCTTAATTTGTACGTTTTTTTTTAATCTTCACTAGTCTTTACTGTTGCTACATATTTTGCTGCGTTCTGCCAGCATCAAATAAAGTATGTGATGATGATGATGCCAGCAACTATATTGACCAGCTGCAATGGGTAGTAAATGTGCAGTATGTGAGTCAATATTTTAAACCATGTGACTGCACTACTCTGTGATGAACTCCACTAGCTGCGAGTGAGAAGGCATATCATATCTAAACTGTAAGTTGATAGTGATGAATGGATTGGCACAATCATTATATACAGTAATTATGTCACAGAACAGTCCTACATCAATACTGTGCTGTTTTTTTAACAGTGTACAACTCAGTGGGTTGAGGTGATGCAAGGACTCGCAGCGAATGACTTGCCAGACATACAATACCGTGGTATCTTCTTGCTTGCCAGCATGATGTCCGCTGACCAGGAGGTGGCCCATCGCATTGTCAACAGCAACCTGATGGAGGTGCTGATGGCCGTGTCAAAGCTGGAAGAGCTGGAACGCCAAGCGTCTGCCAAGATGGCAGAGCAGGCGCTTAAGCAGGCCGAAGAGTGGAACCTGATACGGTCAATAGCTCCTATGTAACTCGACGGTGGTCTTAACATTGCCCAACTTGCTAACGGATGAAATTAAATTTTGTTATTTATTTATGTATTTGTACAGGTGTGTTCGTACCAAATTGTGTTCCTGAGTTTTATAGTGGAATTATTTGTACAGGTGTGTATCGTGTGTGCCTTGTTTGAACAGTGTGTGCATTGTGCAATGAAGATACTGAGTGTTAACCACTGCTGCAGACGACATAATTATGTCACAGTAGTATCAGTGAAACCAAGCAGTGAAATGAAATGGTTAAGTGTCATTTTGTTTCATGTTTTACCTGGTTTATGAGTAATATACAGCTCTGTCTCAGTATATTTCTGTGTGCAAACATTTACAGTTAGTTATGTGCAATGTGAAAAAGAATTACTGAATTCATGCAGCAATTAAAAATAAGTATAATATCGCATCATCAAAAATTTATATACAGTATAAATTACTGTAGAATCTGACAGTACAGTGTGTTTTACTGACAAGAAATGGCCGTTAATTTTTAAAAGATGTAATGAAGTCGTCAGTTTGTAAAGCCTAGGTGTGAATTAACCTTATGATGCAGGTTTAAATGTACTGATGCTCTAGACAGTCGGCAACAATGAACAGTTTAAATATACTGTCTAAAACTGATGATCAGTTTCTCACACCAGACACAGCTAGTTTCAAAAACATAATGGTGATTAAAAGTAGGGCTGTAACTGGCATTAAAATAATTACTTTATTGATTTTATGCAATGATTAATTTGAACAGTTTGACAAAAACAAAACAATTTAATATAAACACAGGACTAAAGATTTGTTGGTTTAATGCTTCTTTCCATTGTATATGTTTAAATTATACACTACTAAAAATGCGACAAAATAGAATGGGTGTCTAAATGCACCATTATACTTGCGGGTCATGTGAAACATAAGCTTGGAGTTTTCTGGTACTAAAGATTGGTAAGAATTAGTTTTTCTTAAAATCCAGCGACGCTTTGAGACACATTTTTAAGGATTAAGTAATTAATTACAGCCCTAAGAAACATTAAAATGTCAGTAGATCGTGACAGAAGAACAGATGTTAAAAAGAAAAAAAATCCTAAAACGTATCATTTCTGTTCTGTTCTAGCAGGACATTCTGCCCTACATGTCTTGCCGCATAACCAGTCACTAAGTGTCTCTGGTGATGTTTCCAGCAGTTCAAGTTCATGTGTTTCCAGTTGCACCTGGTATCAAAACAGTGGTAGAAATGTACTACAGGTAATGTGTTATTTTAATGCATGTTAAAATATAAACCTCATTAAACCAGCGCAGGTGACTGACTGACAGTGTGCTACACAAGTTTCACATCTTTGAATACTCTTTGAATACTGTAGGCCTATTTTCACAAAAATTAAGAAATATAGTCAAACTGGTACCATAAAAAGTAAACACATGAAGTTGTGTAGCACACCATCGCAAACACGTCTGATGCACTGTCACTTCTCAAATGTCGCGTCGGCGATAATCTCCGTTTAACTAGCTCTCAGCGAGACACCATGGGCATGTTCAACTGCTCACCGGTCGAATAGGCTGGACCACTGGGACGCCCTATGTTAGACAGGTCATCTGTTGGACAACTTTCATCCTTATCCAGTAGAACAAAATGGCAGCGATTGCCGGCAGGCGATACACTTCTTTACGTAGTGCATCGCCTGCCGGCAATCGCAGCCATTTTGTTCTACTGGATAAGGATGAAAGTTGTCCAACAGCTGACCCAATGGTCTGGCCAATCTGACCGGTGAGCTGTTGGAACACGCCCCAGTTAACACCACGAGACCACAGATACAGGTTATTGCATCCCGTAGTATGCCTGTTTACTCCCCAGCTTTCATCTGATACTCATTTTGCCTACACACGGAGGGATGGCCAGGCTGAGTAGACGTGAGTGGCTGGTTCTGCACTGAGATAGTTACCCGCCCTAAAACTACACTATCCATCCTAACACTAACCAAGCCAGGCATAGCGCAGCTTCATTGATCCACACATTACCACTATGCCAAACTGACAGTCATATCAGTTGAGTAAGTACGTACGTGTTGTGGTTGTGTGAACTTTGAACGTAGAATGGAGACGACGTCTTTGGTCACAGTGAAACCACACGATGTGCACAAAACTTTGACATCATCAGTGGTGCAGTTAAACCAGCTGGCTAACTGTGATACTGGCAGTTGTTGAGCCCGATTTCCAACAGCAGAAGAAATAACTCGCAAAGCTAAACTACAAAATGGCAACATTACATACTGTTTTCACACATTTTCCATAGAAAATTTGGGAATAACAGTATTCCATCATCGTTCATGTACAAGAAAGAAAATTCCAGTTACATGTATTTAGTAATATTTATAAAAGTGCTGTTAAAAGAAAGTCGGCAAGTTACTCGTTCATTAGAAACATGAACTAAACAAAATTTTGCAACATTGAAAGGATAAAAATAGCAACTTTGTATATCCCAGCACCATGCAGGCATTTGGCATTGAGAACAGATCTGTAAGTAACACAATAAATCTGATCAGTGAGACAACAAGATGCCGTAAAACCCTGTAAATTTGGCTGCCTTAAAATATAGTGATTTAGCACCATAAATTATTTTGGTCCACTCGGTTCTCAGTGTTAGCTGATATTACTGATATTTTCGATATCTGTGCCCTTTCACTTTCACAATTTTGTTTACCTCGCAAAAGTCATGGAATAAAGGGCTTGCAAATAAATGTTACGGACTTTACAATAATAACTATGTGCTTTTCATGCCAACTACCCTGTTCTACACATAATCACTGCTTGCAGTAATACACTTGCCATCGAAAGTTGTTCAAGTGATGATGTATGGCACAGAAATGCAAGAACGGAAGATGGCTCAGTAGACGGAATACCTGTATAAAGTTTCTATGTTGCCAAGCAAGCCTCAGTGACAGCGATGTCTTGAAAACATCGCAGGATCTGTCATTAAAACATTAGACCCTACTTTAAAAATTTAGTTGAAAACTTCAGCATTGTGTACATTTCACATACACGCTACATGTACACATCTTATTAAACAAACATACAGCAACCAAAGGGATAATTGAAAATTTGATAACAGGTATAAAAATATTCAACTTAACAGTTCAATATGAATGAAGCTTTTTACATCACACTACAACAATCATAGAGGTACTAAGTTAAAATTTCAAGAGTTCGTACTATAAGCCGTTACCACAGCCAACAATGTGATCACTTTAATGGAGAGGAAAAATGACAGAATGCTATGCTATTTGGCCTGCCACATCACAGTCACATCGCAGCTACTGCGCAAGGTAAACAAGTTCCTGCTTGCATACATAATATTGTTTAAACGAGTTAATTTTCGGCAATATTTCGTCTGCTTGCGAAAAAAGAATATTAATTCCTTAACTGCTGCAATGTATCATGTCAAGTTCAAGTTAAATTTCGTAATCAAATAGCAGCGGTAACACACTGACACCATTTTTCCTTTTCTTTGCGATTTTGACATAAAAAAGTGGTAGTATGGAGGCGTGACAGCCATGCATTTCATACATGAAGGTGTCTTTCAGCTGAAGAGATGTAAAAAGTGCGTCATCACTGTAGATATTGTAGAGAACGTAAAGTGCTACAAACTTTCCTCGTCTGCAGTGACACACGTCATCTTGACTATAAAGTATCATCAGCCGTTTAAGGCATTCCAGTGTGTGTGTCCGATTGATTTCCGGGTCAAAATTATCCATTGGCTCCATACATAACCTAATTGCAACACAACATCAGAGGGGGTCATAAGTCCATAATACAATTAAAACTAGAGGGAATATACAAAGTGGCTAGAAAAAAAACAGTAGACCACTAGTCAACTAAACAGACCACTAACACATCACAAACAGATTAAGTTTATGTTTAACTGTTTCTCGAGGAAAACTGTAGTCAGTCCTGTAATGGTCCAACCTGTAGCCAGCATAAATCAAGAACCGAACACAGGACTCCAGGATCCAAATAGCTTCATTTCCACTAATGCGTTGTATGACCATATCTTGTCGAACAGCACGCAGTCGGTCAAAAACAAACTCGTACACATGGTGCCATGGTACATCTTTGCGTGGTATGATGCTGCCATCACAAATACAAATAAAGAACAAAATAAACTCCATATCTGTAAATTTTCTTTTCAGTCGTCATCCAGGATGTCCCCTCTTTTTCAAAATTGACTTTCCATGACCACAAATTTCACAAATCTATAAGCTATCAGCATCGAATCAGTGACAGTTGCAGACTGCCGGCAACTGTTGACAACAGAAAATTGGCTGCTTGTTGAAAGTCGTTGCCAGCTGTCTGAGGTTGTCGGCAACTCAATGCACAGTGAATCATTGGTTTTACATTACCGTTAATATTTTGTGGAAATTGTAAAAATTCTGTGAGTTTACTATCATTTCCGTGACTTTCGATGAGCGGGGGACACATTGTCATCATTATCAAGTCAGTACAAACAAGCAGTGCAAAGCATTGCGTCCTCACCGCAGTTGATCAACAATGGCTAGGTGGTATCACCACTGCAATGACTGATGCAATATGCTAGTTTCTCGATTCTGACCCAAACTGGCCCAAAACTTAATGGCATTATCCCACTGCCATTGTCGATCACGTATGCTGAAAGTCTGATAACAAACATGTGACCAGAAACAATACATCACTGACGGGAGGATGTAAATATAAGTATAGTAATAGCAGCCGACTGAACACTGTATAATGATTACCGTACAAACTGCTCACTCACTTGTGAAACAAATAATTCACTGTTTTCATCAGAATATCTGCTGGCCTCAATTCACATGGTTCAAGCATTACTCTCCCTGGAGCAGGACGGCGGTATTCTTTCACCATCAAAGGGTTTTCTGCACTTGGTCTGAAAACAAAATTAAATCAAATATTAGAACAAATACTTAACTTAGGGAAAAAACAAATAAAGAATGATGATATCAAAATTTGGTGACACTGAACTGAAAAATCATCAACACTGCTGCATTCAGCCTGACTTATGTTTGAAACTGTAACATGTCTTGAGAAATATGTCATACACAATACATGAAACAAATATGGTGCCTACCTAGAACTAGAAACATCAAACCTGAGACTGTTCACAGATTCTAATGGTCTCTCAAAATAGTGTGTAAGCTCTTTGGTTATTCTTCTAAACCACAATCAGAAAAAAACATTATTATACACTGCACAACTTTGGTAATTACACAATTTTTAGAAAAGGATAATAAAATGGTTACTTTAACTTACTTCACTTTGTAGATTATTATGACAGAGAGACAACTGTGGACTTAACTACAGTTGATACAAGACGAATGAAAACCGGTTTTCAAGAAGTCCTTTAATGTTTAGTTTTTAAAAATATCAGCAGCCAACAAAATCACATAACCTAAATTAAATTTAAAAAGACGATCCAGAAAGTTACATAGAAAGTACCCAAGTTCATATCGAAAATATTTTTGTCTCTTTTTCAACTGCATGGAAATACAATTCAATATAACAGATTATTGGGACTGGAAAGGAGAAGTGATAAGCATCATCCATTCAATGTCGAGCTTTACATATTTTTGGTTTTTTCTGTTATGACCAATACAACATACATACATAAGCCTTTAATTCGATGACAGACAAACACGATCATCAAGACAGTTGCAATCATGCAACATAACATGAATAGAAGAGAAACAAAAACACACAAGTTACTTTAATGGAGTTCCACCAGTAAGCTGTACAGCATTGGTATGATCAGGTTCATCCATCACTAACAACGTCCCCAAGGACTTCACAAACTATATCCTGTGGAACTGTGATAGAGTCTAAGTAAAGTTCAAATTCAAGAGTACACATACAAAGGAACAATATGGCATTAAACAATGCAAAATCAATCAATACATGTAATTACAGTAATAGAAACTGTCTACTGCTCATGCAACTAACTTTTCTAGTTGTAATACAAAAGAAATGCACAACATAACTTACTCGTTGATCTCTTTCTCTGGACACTTTAGGTGGCATGTGCCACGTATGGCATAACCAGCATCATCCATCACAGAAAACTGTTAACAATATTCCCAAGGACTCCACAAAGTGTGTCCTATGGGACAGTGATCCTGAATGCCTGCAAGGAAAAAGAAGCACAAAGAGATATGTCTTATCAAATCAGAATCCACAAATGTACAGCAGACGCCTGACTTAACGGTTAAACAATAAACATTTCAACAAAGACTCGGCTATCCACTGTGCGCTGTTCTGCTAGCAGTGACTGCAAATTTTTGCATTCCCATGCCATATTTAAGTTTATGAGGTTGCATGGTAATATCAGAAGAAACAGTATGCATGCTGAGCAAAACTCTCATACATAATTCCATGAGTGCTCCAAAAAAACTTAACCCCTTTTTCATTATTTTGCCAAATATTATAGCAATCGGTCGGCATTTGTAGAAACCAGCATAGAAAGTCAGTTTCATAATATACTGAGTTAATATGCAACACAACAATTATTGAATTACCCACCTCACCTACATACTGCTGCTACACTACCTTGGGAAAACTTAATTTTCTTCCAGCCAGACAATGTGCCAGCATACTGTGTGTATCAGATGATTCAGCAACTGCAGATTGAAACTCTGGTGTTCATTCTTCTGTACTTGTCTTCCGAATAGCACTGATCTTAATCCAGCTGACTATCAAATATTAGTCATGATGCAGGATCGTGTATCAGAAGCGAGTTCAAGACGTGGACGACCTGAGGCAATGCTTGACTGATGCTTGTTGCAAAGCATTGTGGATGGTGCTATTCATAAATAGTGTAAGAGGCTTCAGGCCTGTGTGGATGACAAAGGAAGCTATTTGAGCACTTGCTGTGATATTTAGGCTCAAGTGCAAGTGCAGACTGGCTGTGTGAATAAATCGGTTATTTTTGTATGTGCAACGGTAATGTGTAACTTTGACTGCGAAATTTATTACAACAATATTTATTTCGCCAAAGGGCAGGTAAACGAGAAGGGCAAAAGCCCATCTAAGCTGGCAACTACATGTACACTAGCAGCTACTAAACAAAACAAAAATAAAAAACAGAATAGAAAAAACTACGCTACAAACATTTAGATAAGCCTGTCAGTTACCCGGTATCTAATTATATAATGAGCAACAGTCTATATACCGATCACATCATTACTAGAACAGTATCTTACACATAACAGATACCATAATATTCACAACTTCACAACTGCCAATAAACATTTATTTAGTATTTAACTTATTAATCAGATAAGTTTTATGTTGATATTTAAATACATTAGGGGGAACTAATTGTTTTCAATTGAGTAGGTAGTTCATTAACATTAACATAAGTTTTTGCCGTGCGATGCTATGCATAAGCGCGGCTATTGCCTGCATGTGGTGTCTGTCTGTCTGTCCGTCTGTCTGCCACGTTCGTGAGTTGCACCAAAATGACTAAAGATATCTTCAAATTTTTTTCACCATTGGGTAGCCACACCATTCTAGTTTTTCAGCACCAAACGGGGTGGTGATATTCCGACGGGAACCCCTTTAACGGGGGCATCCGATGCAAGGGGGGTATGAAAAAATGACAATTTTCTACCAATATATCGCTCTATCTGAGAAACGGTTATAGTTAGATGGGCACATTCACCGAGACAATTTGTAAGCATCGAATTCTCTTTCCATCCATACAACATTTAGCGTGATTGCCCCAGGGGCGTCCCCAGGGGAAACAAAAATGTGGTAAAAAT
>Ga0209149_1001288_pt1 | contig 12445 bp, 7 predicted proteins | sample WorMetTyACAVOLI2_FD_187423 | JGI IMG/M metagenome (GOLD analysis project Ga0209149, IMG submission 187423) | Marine gutless worms symbiont microbial communities from Max Planck institute for Marine Microbiology, Germany - Olavius algarvensis... ... | reverse complement strand
ACTCAAATACTTCTGGGCGAGTGCATGCTTAATTTTGTTCAATACGGGGCATGTTTGCACTTGTCAGTGCAAAATGTTTGGGGGGCTCACTTTTTTCTGGACACACTGTAATTAAGTAAGTAAGTAAGGTTATTTTACAGTGTGCTCCAGCTGGCTTAATCTGCCACACGCTCACAGTACTTCAGATATCAAACACTGGGTGTCAGTATTACATGGAATCAATCTGTGGGAGAAACTGAAGGCTATAGAGGAAAAGACTTGAGAAGAAGTGAGTTTCGAGACAAAAATGGAAGACCCCATGAAAGAATGGAAGATCCCGTCTGGAATGTTTGTTTAAATTGTTAGTGTGAACAATGATATTAATCAAGCCACCGTGGTATATAACCGGTGTCAGTCTCAAGCTGGAGTTAATTGGGAGAATTACAATAAAAAGGGCCTCTGAAATGAAATCTTCGCAGTCTTTATTTATCTGCTCACCTTCAGTGTGCTGTTTCTGTAATATTGTCTGATTGCATGCAAGCTAGTAGACTTGAACACAGGATTGGCACGGGGTGGAAGGGTGAGCAGTACCTCCTGGAGCCACATGAAAATCCAGAACAGCTTATTATTCTGATGCCAGCCTAGAGAAAGGGCCGTACAACGAGCTTGTCGTCGTCGTCGTTGTTGACTTGTTGTTAATGACATTCCTTTGTTGCTGTCAATTCAGAGATGAACCGTCTGAATTTCCTGAAGATTCGGAAGCTGACAGACCTGTTGAAGGTAAATATTTGTCCAGCGTGACGAGAATGTTCATGCAGCATGTGTTTAAATCATCTGTAGTGAGATTTTACATTTGGCCTTTCTGTAGTCAATATGCACATTGACGTATGTAATACGCAATTGAGAGTCGGTGGTATGGAAGTGTGACATTGAACTAGTTGACACAGTGGCCACCAGACTCAACTGTGTCACTTAGTTATCATCATCTGTTGTGACTGTGACTGCGAAATCAATGTATTGAGCACGCTTTCTCAGGACTGTGCGGGAACATCAGCTTGGGATCGGCATAAACTGGGAACTACGAGGCTTTCAAGTGCCTTACTAACACTGCTTTTATTATTGTTGAGATGATGGTGATGACCATGACAGTAATGATGATATTGATTTTTGTATTCTCATACACTGTTCTTTACTGCACATTTACAGTAGTATAAAGCACTCAGATGCCCAATTCCAGCCATCCAATAATCTCCTGTATCCTACTGTAATATCCGATTATGTTACTTTAGGTCTAATAGCCTCCCTGTTGTTTATTGTTGTCATTGCCATTAGGCATAATCATATGCTGCTAAGTTGTATAGTTCTGTAGTTTTTTTGTGTTATTGTAGACTTTGTCATTTTAATTATAGTAATGTGCAATAAAAATAAGATGTGCCAGTTAATGTTATATACGGCTATGTCTGCTTGATTTTATTGGTCTGTTACACTGATTGTTGCCAACAGCAACTCGTGATGTTCTAGAGACATGTCTTGTAGTGTAAGTAAGTGTATTTCTAAGGTGCAAAAATAACAGTCACAATGTGGACCAGCAATTTCAAGTATTTTGGCATGTCTGTGTATGTTAGTTGTTCCACAGAGTCAGCAAAATCTCGTTAGCAGGATAGTAAAGTAAATATGTATAATGTATTGTCACGAAGCACCTCTACCGCTTCCCGTATGTCGGTGTTGATCTGCGCAAGCTAGCCACCAGCCAGGCATTTATCGAGCACTGTGAGACCACGGATACGGGTTAGTGTATCACGCAATATGCCTGTTTATTTCCCTTCTTTCGCCGGGTACTCATTCCAGCCTAACCACAGGGGTCGGGCACAGGCTGAGTAGGTCTGGGTGCCTGGTTCTGTGCCAAGGTGGATTACACGCCCAAAGACGGTCACCCACCCAGGCACTAACTGGGCCTAGGTGGAGTAACTACGTTGATCGAGTCGAACATGTTACCACTACACTAAACTGGCAACTAGGATAGCATTGCAACTGTTTGAGATGCAGACATGAAACTTGGCAAGTGTGTAGTTGGGACCAAAATGCAGATGGAGTTCGAAGATGGGTTTGGTATTCACTAAGTACTCGGTCTGTTGATGGCTGATGTGATCCCATCACAGATAGCTACTAGTTTTTAATTCACATTAACACAATGCCTGTTCACATTTGTCTTCGTGAAATTGTAATATCTTTCTGCAATTTTTCTTTGTAAGAATTTGTTGTTGTTGATGTGCTACAGAGGATGAGGATGATGAAGAATGTGAAGAGGAAGAAGAGGAAGAAGAGGAAGAAGAAGAAGAGGAAGAGGAGGAGGAAGAAGAGATAGATGATGAATATGCTAAAAGTGATGAGAATGATGAGTTGAGGTACTGAGCTGAATGCTCTTAACTTAAACTGATTATCCAGTTCAGTCTGTGCAATAATGTCAGACATTCCTTAACTCATAAGTCACAATGACAAGGTGCTGACACCGTGCTTTTTATAGCATTTATTTGTTACATCAGATGCTTGCAGAATAATGGTGTATCTGCATTACTTGTTAACTTGTGGTTTTCTTTGATCTTTAAAAAATGCACGCTTGGTTTTCTGAATTTTGTTCTATTTTGTTGTTTCATAAAAGTGGTGAAGAAGAAGAGGAGGAGGAGGAGGAAGAAGAAGAAGAAGAAGATGAACAAGATCCCTTAAAAGAGGTAACAGCAAGTAGTGCTCGGCACTTCAAACCTTGCAGGGTGCTGCCACCTGGCAAATTTAATAGTGTGACCGCAATACTATTGCTTGTCTGATGCGAGTTTAGTTAAGAAAGGCTCTGGAATTGATCCTTGGGAACAATCATTAACTAAATGGTTTGTTCCCGCAAGAGTGCTTTCAATTTTTTGGGATCAAAAAAAGCTTTGATCCCAGCAGTTTTAGTCACGTGACACGTAGTTAGTTTACAAAATGGCGGCATCCATATCATAAGTGTTGAATTAAAATTCAATTATTTGCAACACATTTGCAGTGATGTTTTGATACTGGAAGTATGTCAAGTAAATTGGTATCAGTGTCGTCATAAAGATCACTTAGAATCGCTGCCAATGAACATTTTTTAGGGTAGCCATTCTCGTTCCTGCAAAACTTACCCTTGTTATGAAAGTTACGTGATGTCCGTTTTAACTGTTTTCCTGTACTGTTGCCATGGTAACAAACATCATAGTGTCATGACAAACACAGTCAAAGAAACGCCTTGCTGGCTGTCGCTACGGCAAAGTAAAATGTGTTTAACATAATTGTACAAGCAGTGTGGCGTGATGATGAAATGGTTAGGGCACTGGACTAGCGCATTGAATCTTGCACACATTGTATCAGCACGTGAGTAAGGTTCAAAATAAGCTAAAATATAATAAATTTGCAGAAAAACTATGTATTGTAAGTGCATTAACCTTAAGCACTGCTTAGAATTTACAGTAACATAATGTTTACAGCTTTTCTGCATTTGGTGAAAATAGTTTTATTGACAAGTGAAAGAGTGCAACAGAGTTATGTGTTCTGATTAGTAGCTTATACATCCGATGTCTGTTGATTTTTATATGAAATTTGTATTATTTTAACATTTATTAATAAATACTGGTTTATTATGACTGCATTTTTTACACACTTTTACTTAATTTATTGTTACTGTTAGGAAGTGGGTTAGCATTAATTAACCCTTTAATCGCCACATTAAAACTGCAGAGCTACAGCAATACAGTGATTGGTACACTGGCCATTGATGGGTGGGCTGTTACAATTGGTACAGTGAGGAGGGGACAGGGTAAATAACGAAACGCCCATCCCCTCCTCGCTGACGGTCCAAATGTAACAGCCCACCAATCAGCAGCCAGTGTACCAACATTGTATTATTCAATGTAGCACTATGATTGCCTTTGGAGTCTATTCCGTGAGCCAGGCATCTGACTTCCTAACAGTGCACCAGCTGGATATCAGTTTTTCAAAAATAAGTATAGTTGTATTGTAATTATGGATTCACTGATCTGTCAGTGTGTAACTTGTATGTATCAGTGTTAATATGTGTAAGGTGCCAAAAATTACAACAAAGAAGAAGTTTGTTACACTGGAAGCTTTTACGGCACAGCAAGATGGAGACTTAACATTTTCCAAAGGAGAAGTTCTGACCATTTTAGCATCACGGTAATTTTCTTTTACAAATTTTCCACTGTTTGGATGCATAGTATTTTATTTACGAATTTTATTTTTCATTAATTCGTCGCAGCTAGTGAATACTGGCCTGTGTCAGTTAGTTATTCCTTGCCACAACCATTTTAATAGACAGATTTCTGGTTTGTTAACATGAGCATTCGCTTGTAACCACTTGAATGAATAAGAAGCGTAGCATTTGCGATGAGCTGTTTTAATTTATAAAAAAATTTCTTTAAGTCCAGCCATTTATTATAAACTGTTTGGTAACAAAATTATACAAAAACTTTGTGGTAAATTTTACATATTTGTATGCAGTTATATGGGGCACAGCCATAGCCGTATTATTTAACTACATGCACAGAAGCTTCGCCATCTTTGTATCACTGCAGTCCTCTCGCACCCGTTCACAAATGCTGCTAGCATCACAAGTGAACGTAGAGTTTTCTGCAACAAACGGACAACACGCTACGTAATGCTCATGTCAAGAAACAATAACAGTTGGCAGTATTCCTGCCGAGGTCTTCAAGGAAACCTTTGTCGATTGGTGTTCTTATTTTACTAGGGACCTGCGAAGCTTCGAGATTCGAATTCGAATCGGACATCCCGATTCGATTCGATTAGAAAGTGACGGGCCAATTCGAAAATTTTGAATTGCCGTGCCTGCCACGTTTGCCGTCGTACCATAAACAACACTCACTGTTCAACGACAAATTTCAATCGTTTTGGCATTGCTACTGGGATTTATATTGAGTTTAATTAATTCATGTACTTGTAGTTAGAGCATGCACAATAGTAGCCTAGTAGCAATCGCGCAATATTTTTGACGAATCTGCATATCTGTCCTATATGGCAATCAAAAAAAATTTAACACTGAAGCTGTAAACGACTATCCGCCGATTCGATTCGAGATTCGATTCAAACGGAAATTTTCGATCGTAGGTCTCTACTTTTTGACCCTCCCTGTAGAAACCCTGTGAAATCTGTGCCCCGTGGAAAAGCTATTTGGAATGCGAATGGCGGGTTTGTGTCAGTTTTACTGACGCACTTGTTAATATTTTATTGTTGTTTGTTGTTGCTGATAGAGCTGCTGGTGCTGCCATTGTTGTGTATATTGTTGTCATAATATTTAATATTAGTTATTATTAAGTGTTGTAGTATACATGCCAATATATTGACAACAAAACAACACATTGTGGGCTTAGAAATGTTAAGAGGGAGAGAGAGCTTATGCCAGGGAGCTTAAGTTTTTGTTTATATGTTTGTCTGAATTGTCATGAATTTTTTGTTGGGGGGTAGGCTTCGGGACAGTAAACAGTTAGAGGTTATCTGATTCTTTTTTTGTGAGGAAACTACATGAAACTAATGCCACTATTCTCTTTGCTGCATTGCAGTGACAGTAACAGCAGCAAGCTGATTGGCAGTAGCATAAATTTGTCATGCTGTGCTATTTATAGTTTGCTGCATTTTACATGTCGTAATGTAATTACAAATGCATGTAAACATTCTTACACACATTTTAGTACTGTTCAAAGTTAGGCTGCATGATCAATCAATCAACGCCGCCTGAAAACTGAACTGTTCGAGCGTTCTTACAACTGACACCGCACCTGTCAAACGACTTTACTGCTGCGTGACTCACTTTCACTTTCCCGCAGCTTTTTGCTGTGGCTGCAACCTTGAAGTCTATCGACTATAATGTTGCTATGACATTCATTCTTAATAATAATAATAATAATGTTACAGCACATTTGCACAGCGTGACAAGGTGTGAGTGAATTGGAGATACGTAATGATTCTGAGTGACGTAAGATGTATATTTTAGTATGTGTACAAGTACTTGTCAGTCATTAGAGTCTAAAAGGCAGCCGTGACATCTGAAGATGTGATGTTCGTTAAGTTTCATTGTTTCACTATCTGTAGGGTCCTGATGGTTCAAGAGGAGGTCCAGGTTTTACTGGAAACACTGGAGCTACAGGTCCATCAGGATTTCAGGGTCCGCAAGGTCCTCCTGGAAGCGCTGGTGCTAGTGGTGTTGCAGGAGACAGTGGGTTTGTTGGGCCACCAGGACCACAGGGATCTCGTGGACCACCCGGAGGACAGGGAGACACTGGTAACAGTGGGCCTCAGGGACCCGCCGGACCACAGGGACAGCGTGGGCCATTAGGTCCTGAAGGATTCACTGGCCGCGCTGGAGTTCCTGGCCAGAATGGAGCGACTGGCTGGACTGGTTCATTTGGAGGAACTGGATTCACTGGAGCGACAGGAGATACTGGACAGACAGGACAGGTTGGAGTCCTCGGACAACGAGGTCCTCAAGGTGTTGCCGGATCTGTTGGAGCTCCTGGCTCTAAAGGATACACAGGTCTCACTTGTCTACAATAATAATTAGTGGACAGATGACGAATTTTTCGAGCCTGATTGCAGCTGCAGAGTTATTTGGCCTTCTGTGCTTACTGGATACACTGTTTATAATACCACAAAAGCAGCTGTAAGTAGTTTAACGGCCTATATTTGAGGACAACCAGCTAAGTAGCTATGCGACTGTCAAGAAACTAGTCACTCACTGTGGCTATAGTCAGTCTTATTGTCTCCGAAATGACCTGTAATGTGACCAGTGGAACGTTAAACCCTGCTGTACCATACCATCAGTTTTATTCTGGCTGATTACTGCAGAACACCTTGCAAGCATTGAAAGTCCTGTGACAGTCTGGCTCTCCGTCACGGCAGTCGTGCTGATATTTCAACTTTGAGACCTATAAATCTATGTTGCACTCGGAGTCAATTGTTATGTCTGTTGTTATGTGCAGGGATTTTTTTAGCCCATGCTGGAAATGGCCTCAGTGCTGCCCCAAACTCTCAAAAAATGAGCAGTGCTACCCCTTAAGCCAACAAAAAATGGGTAGCTTATAGCGAAACCAAAGCAGTTTTTAATAATCGTGAAACACAGCACATGTACGTATGTGTGACAATACACAATACATATATGCTCACTTAGACTAAACTGTACAGTAAACATTGTCAATATTTAATGCGAACAAATCAACTGTCAATCAGTCAGTCTCACACAGCCTACTTCAATTCAATAATCGACACTCTGACCAGCCACTTAGCAACCAGGCACTTTATTATATTATATGCCTACATCTTGTGCCAATTTTTCATCACTAGCCTTATGCAGTTACCAATGATTAAAATTCATAGCATTACGCATCATCGGCCATAAAATGCGTTATTTTTCTTTGTTATTGGGTGAAAATGCATGGTATGCATCCTAAAAACTAGGGTTATGAGAATCTTTATTCACCGTAAAAATGGTAGCAATGTAAAATGAAAAATTAGAAAAAAGTAAGAAAACTTAACTAAAGCTTAAATAAATAATAACAATTGGTTACATTATGTTTACACAGTTACATATTATGCCGGACAGTATATACAGCAGAAAAGAACTAAACAGTATTTTACTTTACTTTCAAATTTAACCACACATTTTGCCAATTGGACACTAAGTAATTCAAATGAGAAAAACTATTGACAAGCTTCAACAGTATATGACAAGCTGAAATACGCCAAGGCCATTGGTCGAAATCGTAATGAGAATGTGACGTGGGCTTGTGTGTTGAAATATCAACGCAACGCCTGGAGTTTGGCGTTTTGCTGCATGTAAATGATGCATACCAGTGCCTACGATAGTCGTCAGATATGGCACATTTTGTAACTGAACTTTGTGAGGCCTGATGACTTGACCTTTGACCTTTTGACTGCAAAATGGTGCAGCCAGTTACACTTGTCACATGGAACCTGTATACTTACTCTGAACTTTCTGCGACTTTTCGTAGTCGAGCTAGAGGCCGGCGTGGAACAGACGGACAGACAGACAGACAGACAGGGCACAATGCTTTATGTTTTCCTTTGTAGGTGAGAGGCATAACAGTGCTGCATTAAGGTAAGGCTTAATGACGCCAGTTACTAACATATTAAGAAATTTGACGACCAAGAAACATTAGTCATATTCATTGTCTGTCAACAGAACAACTTAACAAGTGACACGTGACTTATGAAGTTTGTGCTGCAATGTTTCAGGTGCAACTGGAGCGACAGGGCAGAGAGGTATTTTGGGCCCTCGAGGTCCTGGAGGTATTGATGGTCTTGTGGGCTACACTGGTCAGGCGGGTTTGTTTGGCCGACAGGGGTACACCGGGGCTACTGGCGATCGAGGATTGGCTGGTATGTATCACCAGAACTCCATCGTAATATCAGTGTCATTGTCATCTCCTTTATCAATCATTTTATCAAGGAAACTCATTTTTATCGCGCGTCAGCACACTGACGCGCAATATTGATATAGCAAATCTGTCTGTCTATCTGTCCGTCCGTCCGTGATGTTCCGGTATTGGATGAAAACGGCTTAACATATTGTCATAGTTTTTTCACCGTACGGTAGCCCAATTATTCTAGTTTTATCAGCTTAAAAAATCTTCACAAAATTCCGACGGGGTCACCCTCTGCGGGGGTGCTAAATACAGGTGGGGTATAAAAATCTTGCGATTTTCAAACCAGTAAGTCGCTATATCTCGCAGATGATGCAAGATAGTGCCATAGTTGCTATGGAAGGCGAATAGGAACTCGTATGCGATCTATCAAATGGTGCCATTTCCAGTGACCTTCAACGAACCGTAACCGTTTTGAAGGTCACACCATTCTTTGACACAAAATATCTCACAAACGGCTACAGATACGGCCATAGTTACTATAGAAGGCGAATAGGAAACCTCACCCAAGCTTTTGAGTGGCATCAGTTTCAATGACCTTGAGTGACCTCTAAGCCAGATTTCAAGGTCATGATATTATTCAACATCAAATAACTCGAAAATGGTACAAGATGGAGCTGTAGTTACAATAGCGGACCAATAGAAAGTCGTACGTGGTCTATCGAACAGCGCCATTTTCAATGATCTTGAACGACCCCAAACCCATATTTCAAGGTCAGGCCATTCTTTGATGCTGAATATCTGCAAAATGGCTAAAGATACGGCCATAGTTACTATGGAAGGCGAACAGGAAACCGTACCCAAGCTTTCATATGGTACCACTTTCAGTGACCTTGAGTGACCTGTAAGTTGTAACCCACATTTCAAGGTCACGATAATATTCAACGTTAAATAACTCGACTTTCGACTAATAGTAAGTCATGTATGATCTATCCAATGGTTCCATTCCCGGTGACCTTTAGTGACCCTTGACCTTGATCTCAAAGTCATGGGTAATTAGACCTATAGATTCACTTAAGGTACTGTGTGCACAGCTGACGCGCAGTCTGTTTGCAATAGCCGAGTTGTTGTTATCATTAACTGCAGTGTTTGTTATTACCTCTGCCAAGACGGGTCTGTTTGTCTCTCAATCATTCATTCTGTTATTCATTGTGTCTGGGTGCAGGATTACTACAAAAATAATCAGCCGATTTCATTGTAACTTAGTATTATGATTGGGCCTACCAGTCACGAGAACTCATTAACTTTTGGTGGTGATCTGGTCCCACCACTGTGGAATAGGGGATTTTAGGAGATTTATTACCATTTATCACACAGTCAGCAGCCAATCTTCACGACACACAGCGAAATCACTGACGCCGACAAGGTAATGAATCCACAGCATTTTGGGAGCAATCCGGCAGACATCCGGATCCGAGTCCGGGTTAATATGGAAATCTGAATTCGAATCCCGATCACTTTTGGTTGAGGTGAGGTGCCTTGTCGGGGGGTTTGTACTGTCTGAGCACAGTCTAGTTTCAATTTTATATTAGTTTAACAGCCTTGGTTTACATTCTGTGTCGTCTTTCTCACATTTTGTTGTTACTAAATACTTTCACGGCAGTGAGTGAGTGGCGTTTGATATGGGCAATTCCCCGTTAGTCATGTTAACTATGTGCATGTCTTTTATTGTTATAACAATTTACTGGTCAAAAATCTCTGTTTTTTAGCTGGTTTTACCAACCCCAGTGTCATTGGAAGCCCTTGCAAGAGTGTTCTCTGTGACCTAGAGTACTAAGTTTGTTCTCATAAAAGCTATATTCCTTACGTGATGGTGAAAATCACATGATCCTATGGTTATTAGTTTTGACGCATTACCAGCGTGTGACGGACGGACGGACAGACAAGCAGACACGCTGCCTATGTCTAAGTCACACACTATGTGTAACAGATGTGTGACAAAAATTACAGGTAAAATTATAGCGGATGGACTGGGAGTAGTACTTAGTGTTGCCGTCTGTAGGAACGGCTACATAGTGCTTTGGTGCTTGTTTCACTTGTTGCTGCTGCCTTTCTGGCGAATAAAGATGTATATAGTGATTCCTCAACGATATTAAACTCTGCAGTAGTCCGTTGTCACTAGAATTCTGCACAATGCTGGCAGCATGTCGTATCAGCCATCGTTAAAGCCACTGCGCTTGTCAGTCATATATGACGTGTGAGTGTAGGTCAGAACGGCCAGCCTGGAGCACAGGGTGCGACTGGCTTCACTGGTTTCACTGGATCTACTGGATCCCGAGGTGCCACTGGACATACTGGAAGGACTGGAGGTTCAGGATACACTGGATACACTGGTAGCACTGGAATTCGTGGCATCCAAGGAGAACGAGGATTTCCTGGCAGTGCTGCTGGTATGCACTCGCTTCTTTTGTACTTCCAGGCTGTAAGTTTTTTTTTCCGGCATAAGTCTGGCAATATGCAGCTGATCCAGACCAAATTCAGTATACGTGGACAGGTCAAGGGGTTACAACGTTCAGGGAATTTTTGGCGCTTTTGTCCCATTTTGGGCAAAATGGGGGCTGGAACGAGTCTCGCGGAGCTGAGATTTTTGTGTGATAATCCAGACGACCTTTCGGCAACATCACAACGGCCGATTTTCACCAAATTTGGCCACGAAATGTAATTCGGTGTCCCGTCGAGCAATCCAGAAAGACATTTTTGAAAATTTTCACTTTAGGGGTCATTTGCCCCCAAAATCTGAAATAGAAAGTCTGTCAAACAGGCACCCCACTCAGAGCAGGCTACAGGTCACGGGATGCACTGCAGAGATACTGTTTACTGCACGCTGTAGTCCAAGGGTCAGGGAGTTTCCGAGGTCGGTAAACTTTTTTGTACGACGTATGGTTGCAGAGCTGGGCGTCAAATTTGCCCAATTTTCGGATTTTGGCCTTTTCCCATACGAAATGCCAAAAAGTACCTTCTGGTGACCAGCCTATAGCCCAGGGGTTACATCTCAGAATGATTACGACTTTTCCATGTGGTAGTCAAAGGTCCAAAGGGGTGCCTTCCGGCAGCGGAGTTTTCCTGCGACTTCTGTTAGGAGAGATGGGGACTCCCAAAGTTGCCCAAATTTTCCCTATGGCAAATGGCTGTACCCATACAGAATGCTACTACACGGCGCGTCAAACACCAAATTGCACATAGCAAGACTAAACCGAGAAACAAACAAAAGAAAACACAAAAAGAAACAAAAAAAACACAGTGGTCAAGTGTGATAATTTTTGGCTCCATAGATTATAAAACTGTTGCTAAATCTAGAGGTGCGTGAAAGTTTAAAGCTGAACTAAAACTTGACGTTCACCATGAACTTGCCATCTACGCCTGCTATGCTATCAGTCTCCTAATGATGGCGGGAGCTTATCATGTTGTTACTTCGTGCACGCAGGCGGAGCTAATGCACAATCATTACTGACAGCTAAGTTTTTTTAAATATGCCATGATTTTTTAAATTTTAAACGGAATTTTCTTACGGGTCTATCACTGACCGAAAGTAGGCTATGGAACAGATGTGTATTATTCTGAACAATTATGTGAGATATTTGAACGACGTTAGATACACAGTTCCAGAAACAGATAACCATCACGCGCAGAACGTACAAAAATCACCTATGCCTATTAAACAATACAACATGAGGGTGGCCACCATACTGACTTTCCACAAATGTCTATATCTCCGGGGCAGACTACGGCTAACAACTGCAAGACAGCTTTCAGCCTACATGTAGTCAAGAGCACTAGTGACAACTACAACTTCTAGTTTCAAATGTTTATTACCCGCCATTCGCTAGTATAGCGAAGGGCGAGGTATTTGGTTTACTGTATGTATGTTTGTTTGTTTGTTTGTTCGTCAACGATTTCTCGACAACCCGCGGGCCGATTCACGCCATATTTTGCATGCGGGCGTAGCCTGGGTTAGGACGTGTCTTCTCCCCTTTTGGGGGTTG
>Ga0209149_1001287_pt1 | contig 12448 bp, 12 predicted proteins | sample WorMetTyACAVOLI2_FD_187423 | JGI IMG/M metagenome (GOLD analysis project Ga0209149, IMG submission 187423) | Marine gutless worms symbiont microbial communities from Max Planck institute for Marine Microbiology, Germany - Olavius algarvensis... ... | reverse complement strand
CTAATAGGAAACCCTACCCCAGGAATTCAATGGTACAACTTTCGACCCCCTGGGGTGACCCCTAACCGGGGAATGGGCCCCCCGTGAGGCGCTTTTTGTCAAATTACTTTGACCTCTTGTTGTTTATTTGAGAGCACCATGCAAAGGTAGCTGGTACTTGTGCACAGTTAGTAATGTATGTCATTTTCCACTGGTTTTCTGGTACGTGCTGTATGTTACACTATGTCACTTGTATGTTCTAGCTCGGTGGAAGGCAGTTGTCAGCAGGCAGAACCAGCAGCAGCAGAACCAACAGCTGCCGCAGCGGCAACTGCAGCAGAACCAACAGCTGCCGCACCTGCAACAGCAACTGCAGCAGCCAGTGCATCTTCACCAGAAACCTCAGAATTATGCGTAATAGTAGTGCAAGGCAGTCTGGTCCAGTTTAAGGTTTTCACTGTTGCCTGTTTTTCAAGATATGGTATTCGTTCTTTACGTAGCTCAGTATTTGACATTAAACAAATGATTTGGTTGAACTTTGTGAAAAATGTTCAGATGTAACTAGGCTGTATTTCATTTTTTCTTTTAGTGTTTTTTATTGATTGTGTGATGTTTTTTTAATATGTGGCTGCTTCGGCGAAATAAACAATGATGATGATTACTGTATTTATAGTGTTGACTAACATTTTTCTGCATATTGCACAAAAATGACAGACAGTGACTTTGTAGTAGAATACGTTATTGTCATACATTATAACGACAGATAATTGCTACTATTTTCCCATACATTCATACATCTGTGGACTGCTTTATTATGACAGTGAATATGCTGTTCATTTTATTAAAGTTGCTGTGTTCATTCTCACTTGTATCATATTTTTATGCCTCTGCAAGCTACCAGTGTGAACGGCAGAGGCTCTTATGTTTCACTGTCCCGTTGTCTTGATGTCTGTCCCGTGCTAACATCGGCATTTTTCGCTTCACATGAATACTGAATGGATTTTGATGAAATTTGTGGAGGTAATCACTACCACCAACAGATACATTGATTACAGTTTGAGCGAAATTGTACTAAGGTCAAGGAACAAGATACTAGTACAGTGTCAGACCGGTGCTGCAAATGCAGAAGCATTACATGACCACATGCAGTCTTAACTGTTAGTTTTACTCTCTTTTCTAAATATAAAATGTGTGTGGATTCCAGGATTTGACAGAATAATTGTCATCGACACCGTACTCACAATAAGAATTGTATGACTGTAATGTTTTTATGTATGATGTATAAAAACAGGCGGACGTTTTGGTAAATCCAGTCTCATCAAAAGATCCTGATTTGAGAAAGGCCGGTGCAGTGTCTTCCGTCTTTAATCGAGTGGCTGGACGTGAGCTGCAGCAGGCATGTATACTTTTCAATATAAAATTGATTAATTGTGTTAAAGCAACAGTACTTGGAATATTGTGTTACATATACATTTAGCATTAACTGGCAAACATAAGGTTATTATTATAGTGTTTTAACATTAACAGATGAAAAATGATGTTATACAGTACTGTACAATACAACATAAGTCAAATTTGTACGGTGCCATGGTGGCTGTAAGCAGGGGCTACAGAGGTAGTGTGAAAAATAAGAAATATAAGAAGGTAAAAGTAGTCTCATATTCTGTAATGAACAGTGGCATGCTAGAGCTGATCCCAGTCTCTAGGTAGTCAGCTGTAGCCTGGTAGGCTGCCATTGTTTTCTGTCAGGGTTGTGGCTACCTTCCCAACTGCAGAGCATCACCGCCCTTTGTTTAGTACCAAATTATACTGCCTGGTGACAGAGGAACATGTGTGTGTACAACTTTCCCTGAGTCATGATATAGTAATGAATCTGCTGGGAGTCAAATCCACGAGGCTGCGACCTCTCTAGATTGCCAGTCCAATGTCCTAACCAGTACACCACCATGCAAGACAAAAAATTTAAAAAGATACAATTTAGAAATATAATTACAATTATAATTTGATGTTGCAGAAATGTTAATATTTTTTGAAGATTTATGCTGATTACAGTTTTGTTTACAGAATAATCACTGGATGTCTTTATGTGTGATATGTTTTGTGTATAATTATTGGTTTGTGTTGGCAGCATATACATTAAGCATTGTAATCTACATATGCAACCAATGCAAACCAATACTGAAATATTATACACAAATAAAACAGACATCCAATGACAATATACCGTACACAAAACTTTTATCTGTTTGTACTTGTAGGAACTTGCACAGAAGTGGCCAGTTGAATTTGCAAAGGATTTAACCAGCACTCCGGCTTTTGGAAAATTTCACGCTCAGAAACTTTACCATGTTGCTATTCGTAAACGCAGGAATAATCAGAGCGACAAGGTATGTGACTGAAGTTGTTTTGTGCAATGTTTTATTGTTTCATTTATAGATATATAGCCATCTTGAAGCAGCTATTATGTGATACATTATTGCCGGCCCGCTTTAATGGCCAGATACATGATGGTTTCCATCGTCGGTCCAGTGTCCATCGTCGGTCATTCTTCATTAAAATGTTGAACTTTGTTTTTGGAGACAGACAGCTAATGCAAGTGCCGTTTTACGGTGATTTATTGTGAATTTGTGTGTTGCGTGGCAGATGTTGCAGGACTTGATAGCGCTGTGTTTAAATGCCGCTGTGAAAGACAAGATGTCGTCGATTGCATTCCCAACAATTGGATGTGGTCACCTGGGATTTGACCCGAAGACAGTTGCTGAGTGCTTTAAGGCAGCTAAGAGAGATACTGGTGCTGCTCTTACGGTATACTGTGCACTGCATTGAACATTAATCTTGTAACAGAGCGTATCATGTTGCATCGGTTCTTATCTCTGCACATTTGTTAGAACATGAAAAGAAATAAATAAATAAAAGATAGTAATTCTGAATGTAAAGTATTTGTGAGAAATTAGTAATTAGTATTCAGAGTGCACGTCAGTAAAGTTTTTTTAGATTTTATGTAATAATTCTGGCAGGTCAATAATACACAACTGTAAATTGTTGTGACGGTAAATTGATGAGTGTCATTCATGTAATGGCACAACTCTCTTAAGCTGCTTTAACGAACGTGTCAAGTAGATCGAGTTTTATGTTCAAACTAGCATTTGGATCGCAAACATTTAACATTTGCTCAAAAATGACAGATAGCCAGCTTAGTTTATTGTATTTAAATGGAAATCGTCAACTCTGTTGTGATTTGTGTACATTACTGCAAAAATTAAACCATTCTGAGATCTTGTGTGTTTACAGATATATATTGTTTCATATGAGGCATCATTATTCACAAAATTCCAGTCATGTTTTGGTCAGTATATTTTCATGCAAGTTTTGAAATGCTCTTAGCTTGATAGTACAATACTAAAGTGCGGTAAGTAAGTAAAAAGTTGATTTATATAGTGCATCGTCGTGAAACCTCTAATGCGCTAATGTGGTAATGCTCTGCTGAGAAACATGAATCTCAAGTTTGAACATCAGTATGAAAACTCAGAGCTATGCTATAGAAAACAGGCGTAGAAAATTATTACCACAGCACCGTTAGCTTTAGGATTGGGTTAGATAATAATAATCATAATAATGCCAGTTAGTCATTGAGAGGAACACCTTCCAGTTTAATTACGATGATGTGAAATTATCAGTGACATTAAACCAGCAGACATTACTTTTTATCTGACTAGTTGTTATGCTGTATTACTTTACATAGCTCTAACACCCTTGTTAAGCATGACATATTTGAATGTACTAACTGATATCGGACTTTTAGAAATATTTTGTAAATATTAGTCTTACATTATTGTTGTATTTCTGTATTCATGTTAATGTGTTGCCTTTAGGAGCAGCTAGTAAGGAAGCTGTTCCTAAAGCAGCAGATTCACAACTGACTCTTCCAGCTTCGTCACCGTCATGCAGTTCAAAAATTGTACTGAAGAAAGGCAGTTTATCTGATTTTAAGGTACTAATTCAGCATTTAGCAGCTATGTGGTGTACAGAGTCATGCATGTAACAGATGTGTGAAGTAAATTTTCAACAATGGATAGAGTTTGATGTACACTTATGCAGTAAAACTGTGTAATTTCCATTAAGAAATTGTTGAAATTTTTCATTTTGGATAAGTTGATGAGTATGTTGTATGTACTGAGAGAAGGAGTTTATCATGAACCAATAAAACAATACAGTCATGCAGTTACAAGTGCATTGTGATGACAATCTTCTCATACATTTTATGTGTTTATTTTTTAATCTTTTATTGGCCATCCCTTGCTAGTAGAAGCTAGAACATCAGACATGTTAAATCACCACCCTAATGCCGCAGTGCATCAGAATGCAGCCATTTTTTAAATTATCCGAGCTTTTGATTATATCTTGCTCCCGTAAAAATTTCGTGGTGATATCTGAAACAGTTCAACAGTGATCACATTGACAAACAAACAAACACACCCACAAACAGCACTGTTGGAAACAAAACCACCTTCACTATGCTGTTGCTGTGCAGATGGTGAAGACATGCAATGCTGATTATTATAGGTCTCGTACTGTGCAAGTAAATGTATGTTGTGCACAGAAACCAGTCTGTGTGATATTTTAGTGACTTTTTACCTCACTCAGCTATAGCTGGCAACGTGTTGTTTTAGCTGTTTGTGTTTGTTACAGTGTGTTTATGACGTAGAAATATTACTTAGCATTAGTCCCCGGAACCAGCCGCTAAGACTGTAGTGGCTGGTTTGAAATGTTAGTGGTTGGCTTAGCGATTTAAACCACTAAGCCACTAAGTTGGCGGCTGGTTGGACCGCTAACCTTTAGCAGTTGGTCTTAGCGGACTAAACGACTTTACGACTTCAGTTGATTTACTGTCGACGTTCATTTGTGATGATACAGACTTTTACGTTTCAACAATTTTCTTACTGTCATGTGTCATATTCGTCTAAATTTAAGACGTCTAATAAACACAAGTAACTTACTTTCTTGCTTCTTTTATGTTACATGTAATGTATTAAACCGTAAAAATGCACAAAAGGCATCTAACTGAAGGAACCAGTCATTGTCCATTCAGCTACAATACAACACTCTGTAGTCTCAGCTAACTCCACTAAAAACGCAAATTATGCATTTACAAGTCAGTGTCAAAGTACATAGTGTAGTTATTGTGAATGAATGTCAGCCAGTTGGCTCGGTGAGGTGCAAGGGTGGAACATTTTCCATTAAGTAGTAGACTAGTAGTCCCTTTGTGGAAAGCATGCTTTCCACAGGCACGGATGATGCACTGCGGCTTAGAGTTCCTGGCAGTATGCTGTAGACTAGGAAACAGTCCTCTTCCCCAAAAGACCAGCGGGTCATCGTCGTCATCGTATGGAACATACTGTAGGTAGTTAGTGATATCACTGCGGATACGATGACTGTCGGCTTCAGTTTGATTGTGTTGTGGCATGTGCTTCAGCATGAGTTTCATTTTTTTGCTGACTGGGTGTTGAGACTGGCTGTTAGCACTCGACTGTTGAGCACAGCCAGTGCCACTGGTGACACTTGTTGGAATGCGTATGCTTACTTTCATCTTGCTGACCACTGACCAGCGTCACTGCTAGTGCTGCATTCTCGCTGTTGTGACACGAACAGTTCGTCAGGATGATGTCATTTGTCAAGGCCAGCCGCTTGTCGATATTTTTTAGTATGAGCTTCTTTGGTGACTTGAGTTTGTCACAGTCCCTAATGTCAGCCTTACATGCGTCAACAACTTCTGCTTGAACAATCGAGATTAGCGACAGAGAAGTAGTACAACTACTCAATAGATCTGTCATGCCCAAAAACGACTGCAGAAAATAACCCACGATATGTGCGTTCCAGCACATATCGTAGTGCCCTGTCTGCTTCAACAGTTAGTAACTTCGGCACGTAAGTGAAGCAAACTGTCAGTCATGCTCAAGCGGGAATTCCAACGTGTCGGAACCTCCTTTTGCTTGCGGTGAACTTTCTTAAACTTCTGGAGTCCTGTGTGGGTTATGTCTGGGGCGTGCATGCAGGGATGCAAGACTGGTGGATTTGATTTACGGAACGTGGTCGCTTTGTGCGGCAGTTCAGCTGCTGCATAGAGTTCACTCGTTATAATAAAATAACGAGACTGCTATCTTATCGGTGGTGGCGGTTGTTGAAATTGGCAGTCTGGGACCGACAACTTAGTAGTCTTAGCGGTTTAGCACCATAACAGATAGCGGAGGCGGCGTCTAGTGGCGGTTCCGGGACTACTTAGCATTGTGAAAATATGGAAACTTTCAGAATAGACAGACAACGGCTCTGGGAGGATCATATCATTATATTTTCTAATAAATTGGAGCATGGGGCGAGATTTTCCATGCTTGTCTTATATAGTTTGTATAGTCGTACTTGTTGTGACTGTAGTTTTTCTATCCTCTTAGTTTTCGGTTACCGGTATGTTGGTTGTGTGGCACAGTGGTAGAATATTGGTTCCTTGACCAGCAAACTTTCTCTGTCCTGCGCTTGACCTACAGCTAATGGGTGACCACTTATGTGGGTCAACCATCTGCTGTAGATTAGCCAACTATGGCAACTCAGCCTTTATCCTTTCGGGCATAATAAATGAGTAGTAAGCTACAATTCTGCCACCGTCATCAGTGGTGGCGCCATCTGTGATCCATACGTGATCGCCTAGAAAGTGAGGTGCTTACATGACTTTACTTTTACGTTTTAGTTTAGCTGTTGTTATGTTGTTATGTGCAACTGGCCATTTCTGTCTAATAGTGCTTATACTTATAAATGTCTCTGATGCATATGTAGTTATCGTTGGCTGTGTGTGTTTTCGTGTTGAGGCTGACGTTCTTGTGAACCTGATAACATGTAAGATACCACAGCTGGTCAAGGCTGGAGCAGTGTCTGCTGCTTTGTTGAGCATTGCTGGAAGCCAGCTGCAGACAGTGAGCATGCAATGACTTCTAACTGATGGGATACAAATTATTGTGTTGAATCTTGGTTGCAGTGATTGACTCACTGGATGATTTACATCCATGATGGCATACCATATAACATAAAGATGTTTTAGTTACAATTGCAGTAAATTTCATGAAGTTGCTACATTTTTTATCAATCTTCGGTCTTAACTTTTGATCACCATAAAAGTGTCTTTAATGCCAGTTTTGTCTAGTTGACAAATGTGTGAAATAAAAATTTCCGCACCAAAAGATTATTTTTTTTGATTTTTTTGTCACATAACTGAAACTGTTGATGGTTTTTACTGTCAGCAGAAGCTGTAAAACAGACTGGTAGGCCGTGAACGAAACATATTTGAAAATATGCATATTGTAACTTGTCGTCACACGTCTGTTAGCTTTTGTGACTGTTTTTATTTTGTAAAAATGTTTGTCATTAAACAAGAGAAAAAGTAAGTAGTATTTTGTGAGCTTACTTTGCTTTATTTAGAAGAATGTGATCATTTTGGACGTGGAAGTCGGTGTCATTTATGAGTATGTAATTATGAAAATGGTGAAAATACAGAAAGGTTCATTTTGGAAAGAAATTTGTAACTGATACGAGATTGTTGCTGGTTATGATCTGCTGTGTAGGAGTTTGAAGGGCAGCCGATGCCAGTGAAGTTTGGTACGGATGTGGCAGTTACTTCAGCTTGTGGACCGCTGCAGGCCACGTACATCTTTCACGCTGCTGTCAGAAAATACAAAGACTCTACAAGCAAACAGGTACATTGCAAACTGGATAGAAAGTTTTACAAGTTGTCTTACTGTGTTTTGATGATTGACAGACAGTTTTTAAATTAATCATTTGCAATTATGGTTATTTATATTTGCACTAACTTAGTAAATAAAAAAAACTCTGTGTATGTTGTTGTAAAGTATCATTTGTGAGAGAATATTACATTAGTGCTATGTTGTGTAGCTGTTATACGCCATGATCTGTCAATGCATTACGATGGCAGTCAGTCGGAAAATGTTCTCAATAGCCTTCCCAACTGTTGGTTGTGGCAAGCTCGGCTACGATCCTGCTGTTGTTGTTAATTGTTTTCTGCGAGCTGAGAAGGACACTGGTGCCATGATAAAGGTACGTACTGCAAGATGTTGATGGTTGTGTGCAGTAAAGATCTGCTAATTCTACATGTGATGTAGAATGAACAAAAGATCTAATGTGGTGATGCTGTTTTAGAAGCTTGTTTTGGACTTGATGTAGGAAGTTGGTTGGCAGTTTGGCATAGCAGTAACGTGTTGTCCTCGATCAACATAGTTGCACTACATCAGATCCAGTTAATACCAGGATGGGTGACTATCTGTGGCCGGGTAAACCATCTCGGTATGTAACCCAGTTAACTAGGTCGACTCAGCCTTCTACCCTCTGTGGGATGGTAAAATGAGTATCAGCTTTCGGGCTGAGTAGCAATAATAAGAGGCGATGGTGGGTGTAGATTCTGGCAGCCTGTAGGCCTACAGGCAGACTCACAGCCTAAGTTATCTGGCTTGGTCTTGGGTCAGCAGCCACTTGGCACCATTCTACATTCATCAAGTGAACCAGGTGAACTCTCGCAATGGCCCTGCCATGATGACAGCACCGTAAACATTGTCTTGGATTTATTATTATTATTATTATTTAAGAAAATGTTTGTCGACATACTGCATCGTATTATTGTTTGTTAATGGAAGATTGGATGTTAAAAATGTTAAGATATGAATAATTCAGTTACAGTGTCAATTTTCTGGTGCTAAGTGACTGTTCTATCACAAATTTACACAAATAGGAACGACCATTGAATTTTCGAGCCAGAGAATGAACAAAGTTGATGTTCCGTCCATTTACAGACATGATATATACAGTGGATTAAATCCGCTTGTAGTAATGAAACTTACAAAGTAAAACTTTTTGTATACGGTATCAGTGATATATTACTGCAGTATCTTTATCGATTTTTGAGTTGTTTCTAAACTAGATTGCTGTCTAGTTACAAAACATAGAGTGACCACCGAGTCTACGACAATTAATAAAAAGATCAATGTAATTTGTAATTTGAGTTTTTTGCGATGTTTGATCAGATCTTTATTGTGGCATATGAAGATGACATCTATAAAGCGATAGAGGCAAATTTGTCGAAGCCCACATCACGTAAGTAATTGCCGCTCTCTGTGCTGCAGGGGGAAGTGACAGCAACCACACTTACAGTTGCTCCATTGTTGAGGCCATGTTTAATTTTAATAAAACAGACAGACAGATACCTTTATCACATTTACCTCTGGGGCCAGTAAGTCTGCTTTGTAGATAACTGCTAGGTTTTATATAATTAAATAATGTGTGTGTGTGTGTGTTTCAAAGGTGGGGTTGGCTTTTGTGTGAATGTCAGTGATATTGATGTGGCATCATATCGCACCTCTTTTCTCTCAGACGACACTACATGGCTTTTTTGAATACCAATCCAACCTTCTAAGCCTCCAAACTGCCCTAACACTGGCAGTGATGCAGCGAGGATAGGCCTGGGCAGGCTGCAAATGCAACAGCCCATCCATCAATGGCCAGTGTACCAACTTCATATTATTTCATGTGGGACTATAATTACCTCTAGACTCTAAAGGGTTAAGTCACCTGCTAGCTCACTGCCGACAGACTGGAATTAGCTGCATCCCCAGTACTTATGTTGAGTAGGGAAGGGGAGTACATTTACCTTTTTGAATATTAATGCATATGATAATAACTGAAATTATTGCTAAGTGGAGTTGGCTAAAAACATGTACAACCAAAATTAAAGCTAACTGGCCTGACAACATTTATTTATTATTGAATATGTGGCTACTAGAAATGTATACTGTTGCAGCACGTAAAGAACCAGTTGTGTATTCTGTGGAGAAGACAGTAGCAGCAGAGAGCAAGTCCGCAGCAGAAGGAGTTGTGTTTGAAATCAGTGCAGTGGATCGGCCTACCATTGAACTGGTAAAGAGTGCATTACGTCAGAAGGCTGAACAAATGATTCTGACTGTTCTTGTGCCATTTGAAGAACTCAGTAAACAGAGCAAAGATGAACTGAAGTCACTGCAGTGCAGTGATGTAACCATTGGTTTAGGTAAACCATCTCTTATATTTCACTGGAAAATGTATTATATGTAATAAGTTGTGCATTAAGTGTTTATTTATTTATTATTTGTTTGTAATTTGTAACCAACATTCTTGGTAATTTGGATCAGTATTATGATGTGTAATTATGTTGTTTATTATAAATACATTTATGTAAATACATTCTCTAATGTGAAACCATTTAAATTTTATTTTGCATCTTGTTTCTAAATAGTAGCATTCTCTGTTTGGAGATTATTAATCGAACTGTTGATTAATTAACAAGATTACTCAGAAATGGGCGAATATTCACAATTTCAAGCTTGACTTACACATTGGTTTATGTGAGCAAAACGCTATTAGTTAATTAAGCCTAGTTATCACAGGTTTGCCAATTTTTTTACCTTTGCAACTATTTCTCCGTCCATGAATATAGTATCTCAAAAATTTAAGAATATATTTCAACAAAACGTTTTGCATTAATAGGCCTTTGAGTGATAAAGAACAGATTAAATCTTGGAACAAAAGTGTCAGGCTTCGTATTATGCAGCATTGTGTAAAGCTTGAAAAAGTTATTTATTTATGCTGTGGATATTTTCTTCAATATTAGCTGATAGACTTACTTCGTATTAGCACTTGCACGTTTTCTTCATTTTTTTAATAATTATATCTGTAGATAAAAGAACAAAATCCATTACACTGAGTGGTAGAGAACGACAGCTGAAAGAAGCAGAGAAACGGGTGAATGACATTCTGAAGAAGGAGGAGGAATTTCTATGCAGTCCGGAATACATTAAGCAGACAAAAGGTGTGCAAGATTACCTGCTGCATTTGAGTGAGGTGAAAGAAGTGCAGTATCCATCGTATTGGAAACACGTGGAATCACCTGGTGATTTAGTAATCAGGGAGCCACTTGATGGTCAGTCGGAGCTTTACAAAGAGGTTGAGAAGCTGGTTACTGGCACATGGGAAGCTGTTAAAGCTGGTCATGGCAACGATGCCACTGGCTTGAAACATACAAAACTGGTCGTTAAGCGGATCTTCCTCATCAAGAACCGGAAACACTTTACATTTTACGATACCCTGAGAAAGCAGATTTGCAGGGAAGCTGCTATCAACCAGTTCCCGAGTCTGAATGGTTTACAAGGCGAGTGGGAGGTCAAAACACGAAAGTTGGGTATGTCCATTTTCTCAAATGTTTTATGCTGCTGTTTTTTCTATGCTCAGTATTTGGGATCATACAAAACTATAAACACTTTTTTGATAGTTTGAGACATTACAAGAATTCACCAAACCTAATGCATTAGTAACACAGTTACACATTGATAGACAACCCCCATTACCTCCACTTGGCCACATCTGAGATGTGATGTTGGTCTGGAGGAAGGGGAATATTGAAAAAATACTCTCTGTGTTACAGTATTGTGTACTGTTATAATGGTGCACAAAGGTATGAGCAGTTCTTACAGGTCGGTCAACTGTATCGGGCTTTGATCTTGCTTGGTTCAGCTCTCTATCTTCCAAGTGCCTCTGTGTCTTTGGTCTTCATGTTGCTATATATATAATAATTTTTTGCTTACATCCTTCTCTTTACCTTTTAGTGAGCTGAGCCTGGTGGATTGGCCCTTGAGGTGGTTGACTAACCACTGTCCTTCAGTGCTGTGACACTGTCGGTTGGATCATCTGACCCTGTAAAAATCATCTCCGAAATGACCTGTAATGTGTCGAATGGGATGTTAAACCCTACTATACCATACTATTGATAGATATTCTTATGCTTAACGTTTTTAATTGTTAGATTAATTAAAAATCAAGTTCATTTTTCAATCGGTTTTATCTAACTCAACTCAACTGTTTCTTCAGTTTAAAACACTTTTCAGTTGGATGGCTACAACAGCCTTGATTTGGCATTATTTTGAATGTAGTAATTTTTCATTAAATTTTTGTATGAAGTGTAAAATGAAAAAAGTGAAACCGGTTTTTTAGTTTTTAGCTTATTTGGCCTATAAGGCCGCATGAGCTATTGTCATGGTGAAATGTCCGTCGTCCATGCACCTGTTTGTCCGTCAGCATTTTATGTAAATCGCTTCTCTCACAGTTCTCAGCCAATTTTGGTTCTGTTTATGATATCTGTTACATTAGAACCAGAACCAGCCATGATGGAGGCAGATAACAATCACAATTTTACGTTATACAGCCATATTATATTCAACATCAAAAAGAACAAGATCAACATAAACCGGAAGAAGTATGTAGCAAAAAGAGATCACTGCCTAACACCCCCACTTGAGCTCATTTGTGTTACATACGTACATCGTGCAGCCTATTAACTAAGTGCAACATGAAACAATACAATAATAAGCAGCATAATACAGCAAGAATG
>Ga0209149_1001286_pt1 | contig 12449 bp, 4 predicted proteins | sample WorMetTyACAVOLI2_FD_187423 | JGI IMG/M metagenome (GOLD analysis project Ga0209149, IMG submission 187423) | Marine gutless worms symbiont microbial communities from Max Planck institute for Marine Microbiology, Germany - Olavius algarvensis... ... | reverse complement strand
GTCTCAGCGAGACATAGTACGTCGACCGATCTATCGCGTCGGACGTCGAGTAGAGCGTCAAGCTTGTTGGCGATGGAACAGATGTTGAGGAAACCAGCAGTCAGCTGATCACGGTGCGCCAAGTGGTAACGCCCGGCACGTGACCAGGGAATCCCGTGACGTTGTACACACTGTCGCTGTCTAGCTGGCTGCCACAGTCGGTGTCTAAATATAGCCTTACGCACAGATCGGGGTGGCGTGACGTCATATCGCCTCACAGCCAACAGCTCATCTGGCCATATCTGTAGCCGTTTGTGAGATATTTAGCGCCAAGAGTGGTGTGACCTTGAAAACAGGGTTAGGGTTCGTTCAAGGTCATTGGAAATGGCATCATTTGATAGATCGCATACGAGTTTCTATTCGCTTTCCGTAGTAACTATGGCGATATCTTGTATCGTTTACGAGATATAACGACTTATTGGTAGAACATCGTGAAATTTTTATACCCCACTTATACTTAGCGCCCCCGCAGGGGGTTACCCCGTCGGAATTTCGTGAAGATGTTTGATGCTTATAAAAGTAGAATGATTGGGCTACCGTATGGTGGAAAAAAACTATGACAATATGTTAAGCCGTTTTCATCTGATACCGGAACGTTACGGACGGACAAACAGACAGATAGACAGATTTGCTGTATCAAGATCGCACGTGTATGCTGACGCGCGATAAAAACAGAGCGTTGTAGCACTTGATTGCAGTAATCAGTAATATCATACATTGTCTGAACAGACACGACATGTGAGTACAGAAGCCGAGGTTTTGAATACAACTCGACGTGTTACAAGATTCACAGAGAACGAGTCAACTGGTTCACAGCTGTCAACAGATGTCTGTCTAACAACGGAAGTTTGGCCGTCTTCGACGATCAAATTCTGATGTCCCAGTATAAGAACGTCGTATGGTCTCTCGGGGCACATTTTTTTTGCTGGATTGGACTTATTAAGTCCTGTTGGACTTGGCCAAATGCAGGTCTGTTTAATGGTCATGTATGTGAACTACTGCATGGACAGTGAGATTTACCAGCCGCGATACCGAAAGCTGATATTGTTTTCAACGTGTCTGTCTGTCTGTATTTCTCTGTGTGAATGTGTCAACAAACCAAAACGTGATTCTTGTAGTATGGACCATCATGTAAGTGGGTGAGAGTAGGCTATTTTGATAAGTGTGCTCATGTGGTATTGCGGCTGGTGTGATGTCGTAACATAATAGCTTCTATTTTTGTTACGGCTATTGACACCGTTAACAAAGGTTTTTTTGTTTTCTTTACGACACACTACTGGTGCAGGAAACACAAAGACAAACTTTCCAAAGCACTTATAAGGGGGATGCCAATACATTACAGCGATGTATAATAATAATATTGTCTAATATTTACCATAAACCTGACGTCATATCCGTACTCATTTATCGATTTTGTATAAAATATCGACATTTGCAGCATTGGCGATAGACAATTTGAAACCCCGAAAGCAGGGTTGTTGAGGTCCCTATTATTTTACGGCCTGTAGATCTAAACTAAGCAAAGTTAGGCCTATTGTTATGTGTTTTCAGCTAAATGGACACGAAGAAAAATTACAGTGTCATAAACAAATTCAACCGATTTTATGTTTGCAACGTGGTGATGCGAAACATCTCCAATTCATCATGTTTTAATCGTATTCCTGTAGTAATAGACGGACTCTGGGCTTGGAAAAGCTATTTTTGCAAAAAAAAAAGAAATTGTTGAAACCGTGGTAATCGAAGAAAGAAGTAGCCTACGAAGGCTATCGTGAAACATTAACACATTGAAGTTTGAATTTTTGCCGCGCGACGCTTGAATATTATGGCCTATGCCATGATGCGTTGTCCGTCCGTCCGTCCGTCCGTCTGTCACGTTCGTGTATTGTATCAAAACAAGTGAACACATCGTCATACTTTACTGTCATACTTTTTCACCTTCTAGTAATCCATAATTCTAGTTTATCCACACGAAATATTGTGAGGAATTCCGACAGGTTTTCCGTTATTGAAGCATCGAATGCAGGTCGGGCATGAAAAATCGTGATTTTCGACCATTATCTCTTTATCTCGGAAATGATACAAGACATGTCCATAGCTACTGCGGAACATTACTAAAAACTCGTATACGACATATCAAATGGTGCCATTTCTAACCTGGATTTCAACTTCAAGATCACGATATTCTTCAACGTCAAATAACTAGAAAATGGTACGAGATAAACTATACTAACAGTGGTAGACAAATAGGACGTTGTATCGAATGGTGACATTTTCAGTGATTTCGAGTGACATGTGTGACTTAGCAAGTTTTACAACGACACGGAGCGTCGCGCGGCATATTTGTTGCAGCTGAGCTTTTCTTCCTGTTCTTACTGATACAGCTTTGGCTTCGATGAGTGACACATTTCTGCAATAATTATCGCAATTTGTAGTGTTGTTCGGATTTCTATACTATAGCTAGATTCGTTGAGTCGTTCACACTGTAATAGGACAGTAACACTAATGGACCTACACAGAAATTAAAATGCTGTGCAGTACATAAATTGAACAGTACGATTAAAACAGGTATTCATATACGTACAAGCGGCGCAGATGTATTGTACAACAAATTCGATGATATGTTATCGAATCTTCCTGAAAATCCGTCAGACTCAGTCTACAACTACTGTGTCGTTGCTACATCAGGACATTTAACAATATAATTAAATTAAATGATGTGCAGTACAGAAATTGAACAATGCAGTTAAAATGTATGTTTTTGTATATACAGAAGGAGCGAATGTTTTATACAACAAGTTCGATGAGACGTTATCAGATAACCCAGAATCGGACTACAAGTGTGTCGTTGCTACATCAGGTTACTGGAGGCTGTCACGGTGTACAGACCGACACCGTGTTGTCTGTCAATCAGGTTAGTGTTCGTCCAAGATGCGAGAACTTTCCAGTATAATTCAACTATACGACGCTGTACAACAAATCTCTATGTGTTGTCAACTCTTCTAAAACTGAATGTCTGCTTGTTGGACTCAAATAAGAATATCGCGACTGTGAAAAGAAGCTGGCTTGCCTCCCGCTTTAAAGATGGCTAAACGACGACGATTATCGTTATTAATGTTCACACCTCTAAAATGAACGTGTTTGATTGGTTGATGAATTGCAATGGTGTAACTATAGACATTGTAAATTACACGCAATAAATATATCAGAGCTGGATTTAGACATTAAGATATGCGTAGCTGTACGTTATGGGAAGCTGAAGTCGCCATCATTGGCTATTATTTGTTAAGAGAATGTAAGGCTACCAAAATGTGTTACAAATCCGTGCAGAGTGGAGGAAAGCAGTCCGCTAGAACTTCAGAAATACACCTTCTAATTATGCTGTTTCAAATTTATTTGTGAGATTGTGGGCGTTATTTTTAGAATGTGAGACTGCGTGCTGTAAATTGGTCCTGAAATCATGTGTTGTTTGTAGATAAGCCAATCGTTGATCTACCAACATCATCAGCATCATCACCAGCAGCAGCTAGCAAATCAGTGTCGCAGTTTCCAGATTCAGGTGATATCACGATGTCGTCATCTACATTCTCCGGCAAACAAACAACCGCAGGTGAAAACTTGTAGACATCTGTCCTCCTAAACAAACTCGAACATGTCAACGTGCATCTGTCACCGGTAGGCCTGCAAGTAGTTAGAAACATTTGGTGCAGTTTGATGAATCACAGTTCCTAAACGTTTGTGAAACCCATCCAGCGTTTCCAACACATAGTTAAAACAGACACGTTTTTACCGCATGTACGTCAGGACACTGACGCCGACGCACGATATTGATATAGCAATTCTGTCCGTCAGTCCGTTCGTCTGTCTGTCTGTCTGTCCGTCTGTCCGTCACGTTCCGGTATTCTATGGAACCGGCTTAACATATTGTCATAGTTTCTTCACCGCACGATAGCCCAATCATTCTAGTTTCATGAGTATGAAACATCTTCGCGAAATTATGTATGTCCCCCGCGGGAACGTTAAATAAAGGTAAGGTATAAAAATTTAGCGATTTTCGACCAATGAGTCGCTATATCTCGCGAACGATACAAGACAGAGCAATAGTTACTATGGAAGGCAAATAGGAAACCGCATCCGAGCTTTTGAACGGTACCAGTTTCAATGATCTTGAGTGATCTCTAACCCACATTTCAATGTCACGAATTATTCAACGCCAAATAACTCGCAAATGGTACACGATAGAGCTATAGTTACAATGGCCGATCAATAGAAAGTCGTATACGGCCTATCTAACGGCGCCATTTTCACCGACCTTGAACGACTCTTAACCCTGATTTCAAGGTCACGCTATTTTTGATGCTTGGTATCTCACAAACGGATAAATATACGGCCATAGTTACTATGAACTGCGAATAGGAAATCGTACCAAATTTTTCGAATAGTACCAGTTTGAATGACCTTGAATGACCTCTAACCCAGATTTCAAGGGCACGATATTATTTACAAGTAAGCTTTCACCTAATAGCGGTTGTCCTGCCACAAACACAGGTAGAAATATGTTTCTATCCTTCTAGTACCAGTAAGAATTGTTTATGCTTAGAAAAAATAGACTTGAATTTGTCTTGTTAGTGGTTAGGCCTCATTTGATTGGCGCAGTTTGATGGGTTGCAGTTCATACTAAACATTAACGAAATGACCGATTTGCGATGCATAATTAAGACCCACACGTTGCGTTTTCAGTTATCAATTCTGAGCTGCAAATATGATTGTATACATGTTGTTTGTAGGTGCAACGGCGTCGAGTGACTCGGGTTCGACAGTTACTGTCGTAGTTGCAGTTGTCGTAGTAATTGTCGTCGTTGCTGCGATTGTCGTCGCCATTGTCTTCATACGTCGTCGTTTTGTCTGTGAATTACGATTGCTATTACGACGACGGTGCGTTATATATCATGTTTGTCCAGAACTAGAATTTTTAACGCCCTCATCTTGACGCGCTGGTGGCTTTTTGAAAATCAGTTTAGAAAATAACTATTACCATTCACCTTTTGGAGTTTCCTAGTTTGTCTGTTGTTTGACATTTATGGTGCACATAATGACTGAAGACACGCTCTTCAGTACAGTGGCCCAAAGAATTGCTTAGCCTATATCTTTAAAACATAAAAAAATAATTTGTATGACTTCTGTTAAGTAATAATCTATAAAATTCGCCTCCTAATTTTTTGTTTACTTAATTATTAATTTATTATTATGATTAATTATTATCATCATCATGTTTATTAAGCAAAAGGGTCTAACGACCACTCAAAATGCATAACATACAGCATAAAAACATAGTCAACCATAAGATTATAAATAAACAAATATAGAATCAATTAAAAATTAATATACCTTTAGAAATTTTTGCAGAAAATTTGTGCTAATAGAACGCTTGAAACCTGCAAGCGAACTAAAATCGGTGTCATGTGGCAAAACATTCCAGACCTGTATTAAGGAGTAAAAGGAGTGCTGAAGCACATGGACCTACAGTTCTCAAAGGCCCGCAATTTGTAGCAATTGAAAAAAATTGTTCATGTGTAACTTAAGTCGTTAAATCTAAAAGAAATGCTACAACTGAGATAAACACTTACTGAATTAAATTAATTATGTACTCATACATTTAATTTTAAAATGTATGCTGTAACTACGAAAGATGTTGCTACAAGTTCCTCGCAATGTTTGTCGGTTATATTGTCATATTAAGAAAAAAACAAAAAAAAACAAAAAAAGCAAATTTAGTAGTGAGCGTGTTAAAAACATGTGTGACTGTGTGTGTCCATCAGAGGGGCCAAAATATTGGCGGCAGCAACCGGGCCTGAACTAGCCTTAATTGGGCTCTGATTGTTGTTGTTGTTGTTGTTTTTGTTTTATTTCTTTCTGTCATTGATAAGAATCCTAAACTTAACGTGTCCTTTTAGCCTGTGAGCAATTAGACAGAGGTCCCAACTTGTTTGGCCACCGTGTGAAAGATGTTTAAATTTGATGTATAGTTTGTGTTGAGTGAAATAATGTTTGACAAACTGATTGTAGCGACCAAGAGCCAAACCAACAGACTGGAGCCTCATCAGCTGGACAAACGTCATTAGCAATGACGTCAACGTACGAGTCGATCGATCCTTCGAGATCTGATGTTGTTGTTTATGATCAGGTTGAACAAAGTCCAGAGACGGCTTCGCCAAACCGCCATCTTTATTCAAACGTTACGCCAAAGAAATATTACGAAAATGTTGATGTTGTATATAAGAACTAAACAACACGGACACCGTGGCGCCACCTGGTGATCGGCATAGTGCAAAAGCGCTCTGATTAACAGTAGAATCGTTCAGTTTTAAACTGCAACTTGTAATTAATATTATGTAGATAACAGTGATGACATGATAAGACTACTTTGTTGTAGCTATTATTTTGTTTTACTAGTAACTTCTGTAACAACTGCTTCCGTCAAAAACTCCATTATTGACGTGTCGTACTAATGCTACTTTGAGATTCTACTTACATGTAAATAGTATTTTCGCAACATGGCGCCGTCTGATAAGCGCGTTTAATTTAATTTATATAACAGCTGCTTTTATGTCAACAAATAAATTTGATTGAAGTTTTTCCTAATATACTGCTTCGTTCAACACATACGATTAAATTCGCAGAAAAATCATTGAATGGTGGGATACGATTTGTAAGCTAGTTATCTACAAAATTGCGTTGCTATCTGTATCTTTGGGCAAACACAGGGTGAATCTTTTTCAGTATAACATTTTGCATAAATCAGACAGTTAATTTGATTATCAGAAATCACGGTAATTGTTTTAGGCTTTTTACAAGTGTAAGCAATCAAAAATAGTCTAATTCTTTTGGGCAACCCTGTATGTCTGAAATATCAACTCAAGGGTGTTGATGTTTCAATTGAAGGAGACGCACATCTTCGTACCACAGTTTACAGATAATAGGCCTATAGTCTGGCACATTACGAACTAAAATACAGTTAAATAAGAGTATACCAGAACTTTGCGTGCACCGCAATAAAATGTCTGAACACTTTCAAACGACAACGACAAACATCGTCCGTGTCGTTTCTTGTGATTTTGCCACCATCTATAAGTGTCTTACTTTTAAGTTTTTTCACCGTGCGATGCGCTGAATAAGCGCGCACTATGTCTGTCTGTCTGTCTGTCACACGTGTGTCGATATGGCGAAGCAGGTCATCTATCGTGTTCATCGTCGATTAGCCGTATCGTTCCAGTTTTACCATACCAAATGTTATGACATTATTCCGACGGGACCCCCTAACGCGGGCGTCGAATGCAGGGGGCATAAAAATTGCAATTTTCGACCAATATCTCGCTTTATCTCGGAAATAATAAAGATATGGCCTAGTTACTATGAAACACCAATAGGAACTCGTATGGATCTATCGATTGGTGCTATTTCCAATGACCTTGAGTGACCTTGAGTGACTTAGCGAAATATTCAATGATATGAAGCATCGCCCGGTCTCTCTGCGACAGCTGAGCCTCTTGTCAACACTTGCAGCCTGGAACGCTCAATGCACTGTATTGGCCCGTAAATTACTCGCGTAACTGTCCCACTCCCCATACCTCAAGTGATTGTCAGCCGGGCTAGATTTTCTTGAGCCGGTCCTGTCTGGTTTGAGGCCTATGATAAGTGTTATTTTTTACACAAAGTTATTCATCACAAGTAACTTAGCTATGGCTAAGAAGTCGCGCTCAGCATCATATAACAATCTTTCCAGTCGAATACGAGATCAGAAATCGTTCCTCACATATGACGTTCAATAGGCCACATATCACTTACTGTTATTGGTCTGTAGTAACCTTACCTGCGTAATGCCCATACATGGTAACACGTTTCAAACAAGTGACGTTTTGGCGATAAACGAAACAGTCAAACATTAAAACCCCAAATTTTAAAAATTCTCAGATGTAGTGGTAGAGTATCGGACTCGTAACCGAGAGGTTGCGGGTTCGACCCACACACGGTCCACTGCAAGCAACCTTGAGCAAGTTGCTAACTTGCTGTGTGCTTAGCCCAACTCAGCCTCCTACCCTCAGCGGAACGGGAAATGGGTATTAGCTACGGCTGTATCTAAAAAAAACCGGACGGCTACGGGGTAAATGCCTAGTGTGGCTGATTGGGGCGATTGTGTGTCTGCTAGCTGCACTGTGGGTCCAGTTGTCCGTTAGCGCATGTAATGGATGGCCACACAATGCGCTGCGGCACCATTGGATCATGCCAATCAGCTGCCACTGCGGAGATTGCAAAGCGCTGCTGGTAACGAGTCTGACTCATGTAAGCGGCGCTATAACAAGTGTCCAGACCTTTACCTTTTTACCTTTGACACTCTGAACCATGACAACATCACAAAATGTGATCAAAATGTCCAACGACACAAGTAGATAGCCGCCGACACCACTGAATGACGGCAAACGTGCTACAACAATCGAACGGTTCAGCTTTCTGTATTTTGTCTAACAGCCTCTGTTTCCGTTGTGCAAGATGTCATTAAAATAAAACGTCTAAGGTAAGGGTACTACACAGGTTTCGTTGGAAATGTAACTGCAGTTGTGTCATAAGTAGAGTCAGGAAAAAGTTTTCCAAATTTTATAAAAATTTTGCAAGTCCTAAATAAAATTAAGCTAAAATTCTCTGCTTTTTGTGGACACGGTGTACCACGTACTGAAGAGATCCAACATAAGATTTATTTACAGGACATACATCGATGCCATAAGATTATATTGTCAATTGTCAGGCAGGTCGGATTTGGATTGACAGCGACTGGCGGATTTTTAGGCAGCTCCCCTATCATATTTTAATTAGTTTGCTCGTCTAATTTCTGTAGAGCTAAATTTGGCTAATATTATACCGGTGGCGGTGTCGATTGTGTTACCGTTAGACCAGTGACGGACCATCATTCAATAAATTGTACACAGCCGTTCAAATACCAGACAGCTGTTACATTCTAAATGACTTCAACAAATCTGGTTCAATATCAATAACGCTTGTTATAAAAAATTGTCATTTAGTGTTCATATAACGTCATTTTTCTGAAAATAGGAAACCAGAAAAATTTCCAAAAACAAGCTGGGATTCTTGAATCAGTGTTTACTGGTGTAATGATAGTTGGTTAAGTATTTATTCTCTCTTGAAATAAAAAAAAGTTCATAATAATAGTATCATAGCATATGCTAACACAGTGTATGCCTAACTGATTGGATTCGATCGATTTGAGCAATCGCAGAGTGATGAAAAAATTATCGGCTTAAAAACGGCGTTTTTTGGCGACTTACATTCTCACTGTTGCATCTTTTGTGACAGTGTTACGAATTTTTCATAAACTGACTTAATGTTGACCCGCCCTCTGTTATTAGCGGCAAGAGTACTGTTTTAGAAGCGTCACGCTGTGGGTCTTTATGTCCGTGCATCTGTGTGTCTGTAGGTTTGTTTGTTTCTAGAAATGGTCAGATTTACTTCAGCTACAGACAACAGTTCCCATAAACGGTCCCTCGATTGTCCAATTCCGGGAAGGATTACGTTTCTGTGCCGCACACTGTAGCTTTTCTTGTTTGCCACGTTTTCTGCACTCAGAATATTATAGCTATCTAATTATGGAGCGTTGGGGTCTGCTCTGATAAGGAATAGCTATTGATTAGGCTATGTGGCGATTCGCTGGTGTGAAAAATTCTGCTTTTCGGCAGATTTGTCGAAGCCATTTTAAAATAACCAAGGTTCAATTTTTTGAACCACCCTGTATTCATACACTACTGACACACGTACACAGACACGGCACTTGCAAGCCTTGGCAAACAGTAAATGGGACGGCGTAGGCTATCCATTGATATGTTTGATGTATAGGTTACAGCCTATGACGCGCTCCCCCCACATCCCCTTCGAATACTAAGCCTATGACGAAGCACTTGAACGTCCTCATATTTATTATGCGAGCTTTATGCAAACAGGTATGCAGTACGACATAATGGATGTATGATTACAAAAACAATACCGTCGTAATACTTTACCTTAGACCTATGTTCATCCGCGTCAAAGACGCAGTGGGCCACAACCATCGGAAGAACGAAGATTAAAACGTGTTCAAGTTCAAGTACTTACAATGACGTTATTCGGTAGGACATCATATTGAACAAACTGTGTGATATCAGTAGCTTACTATATTCGCCAGCCTATAGTATAGTCCATTACATCTGTCTGCTTGTATGTCTCAAGAATAGAACTTTACCAGTTGCACCAAATCAAATGCATAGCTTCACAGCTCTGTATAGACTGTGTCGAGAAAAAAACGCCCACTTTTGTTTCCTTGTTTAACTCTCAGAACAAGTAGCTCTGCTGTCGCAAAGAGGCCGCGCGATGCTTCGTGTCTGTCAGTAGTTAGCTTCAACAGTACAAAACGTCGAGAAGAGTCTTTTGTTGTTAACACCAGGCAGTAAAGCCAGATATAGGCTCATAATCGCAATTTCTGCCTACCTTACCTGCATTCGATGCCCCCGTTAGGGGGAGGAGGGGTCCCGTCAGAATATTGTCATGCCGTTTGGTACATAAAAACTAGAATGGCTTGGCTACCCGATGGTGAAAAAACACCTGTCGATATCTTAGTAATATGTGTGCCAAAAATCTTTGTAAACAGACAGTTCTAGCTCAACTGATTGTCAAAAACTTGGTCACATGTTTTTTGAACGCAGTGTAGATTCGCCATTCCCTCAGCTATATATTATCTGAAGTTTTCACTGTCGTGGGTTGATATTTATAAGAGTTGTACAGAAAACAAAAGTTCGTGTTTTTTTCTGAACAAAGTGTATGAAAAAGAAAACTCTTTTTCGAATCTATTAACTTAGTACTGTACATCTGTGTTGTTTAGTATGCTTCAGTGTTATAGCCGTATTACAAGTGTCTCTTTGACGATGGAAGAAATCAAAAATAATGATGATGTGGAGGAGGAAAAAGGTGATTATCTATAATTAATCAATCGAGCGATTGATTAATTATTAATCCAACTGTTCAGAGCTTCATCATAGTTTAGAGGTGTGTGTTATCTGGTGCAGTTTATTCTGCATGTGTCAGTGAATGCGTATATTTTGTAGGACATGTATTCGTTCTGCTGAACGTGGTAAATGTCATATCTGCAGTTACTAAGTGCTACCCAGTGAACGGTCAGCAATATTGCTTCCACACAGACGGTTCAGTATTGACTAAAGATGAATCGTATAAGTTTTGCATGAGCAGGATTTCTACACTGCCTGTCATCACAGATAAGGACATCGATAACGTGTTTCAGCGGTTTATCAACGATAGCGTCGATGTCAGTGGCTCAGACGCGGAACAGATGAACAATTCTGTATGGCTTGACGCTCAGGCTCGCCACGTGGACGACTCGGTCCCATGGCATTGGATTGGCAGCAACCAGCCTTCCAGTAAGTTAACTTATTATACAGATTTGTTTATTAAATTATTAAATTGAACTGAAGTGTAATGCATTTTAGTAGGATCTACTAGCTGCAGTGCGCGGGATCGATTGTTTCACACAAAGACACAGAAGTAAGTTTAATTCTGATTGAAGTGTGATTAACTAAACGAAATTAGATAGCCGTCGGAGACAGCATACCTCCGCCATCTCATCTAATTTAAATCAAAAATGATTCTGGATTCGAATCCGGATTTGCGGATTGATTCGGATCCGGGTGTCCGCTGGATCATGCTCGATATGTTAGGCCTAGTGGATTCATTCCCCTATCGGCGTAAGTTATTTCGCCGATCGAGTTTCGTAAAAAAACGGCCGGTGACTGTAAGACAAATGCTAATAAATCTCCCAATATGCCCTATACTGCGATGCTGTTGGAAATGGAAAAGTAATCCTGAATCCGTATCCGGAACCGGATCACCATCAAAAGTTAGTAGATTCTTCCCGTTGGTAGGCCCAATAATAACTCTAATTTTTAGTGAAATCGGTTGACTACTTTTGTAGTAATCCTACTGGCAGTCAGACATACGGACACACAAACAATATGATCGATTACATAACCACATTTGATGGAGGTAATTCCATGGAGCGAACTTGTTCGCAGGTGGCTCCTCCAACGAAAGTGTTTTCGACTTTCAAAATATTTAATAAATATAATAATAATAATAACGGATTTGTATAGCTACAGTATGGAACATTTGAGTTATCCGTTATGGTAGCTTCACTTCAGGCAATACGCAGACCCCCAATTGCTGACTGCAGGGACTACACACACAAACAATATGATCACAGGCTGCGCGGTAGCGCCAGCACTGTGTTAACGGCGACCGGCCAAGTCAATGGGAGATGGCGAATTTTGACCCCTCACAGAATCGAAACCCATGAGCCGACT
>Ga0209149_1001285_pt1 | contig 12451 bp, 9 predicted proteins | sample WorMetTyACAVOLI2_FD_187423 | JGI IMG/M metagenome (GOLD analysis project Ga0209149, IMG submission 187423) | Marine gutless worms symbiont microbial communities from Max Planck institute for Marine Microbiology, Germany - Olavius algarvensis... ... | reverse complement strand
AGGAGTCGCGGGTCACGGGTCACGCGGGTCACGGGTCAATTGACTGATGGGTCACGTGGGTCACGGGTCAAAAAGTGTGACCCATTGTCATCTCTGCTCAAGATCACTGAAATTAGTGCCATTCGAAAGCTTCGTATCTGTAGCCGTTTGTGATACTTAGCGTCAAAGAGTGGTGTAACCTTAAAAACAGGATTAGGGTTCGTTCAAGGTCATAGGAAATGACACCGTTTGATAGATCGCATACTAGTTCCTATTCGCCTTCAATAGTAACTATGGCGATATCTTGTATCGTTTGCGGGATATAGCGACTTATTGGTAGAAAATCGCGAAATTTTTATACCCCACCTGTATTTAGCACCCCCGCAGGTGGTGACCCCGTCAGAATTTCGTGAAGATGTTTGATGCTGGTAAAACTAGAATGATTGGGCTACCGTATGGTGAAGAAACTATGACGATATGTTAAGCCGTTTTCATCTGACACCGGAAGGTCACGGACGGACAGACAGACGGACAGACGGACAGACGGACAGAATTGCTATATCAATATCGCGTTATCGACGCGCGATAAAAACCAAAGTGATGGAAGATTTTTGGTCTTTTACGATTCATAGGCAGAACCGCTTAGTTTATTGCATTTGAGAAGCAGGCTAGAAGCCGACAAGGTAAGATCACGGCAAGCAGCGTTTTAATCAACACATTTTCCTCGGAATTTATGAATCAGTAAGATTAAGTTTGCGGCTTCGTCCACTGGTCCCATTGTAATTCGAAAACTAATGATTAACACCTTCACTCGGCACTTTTTGTGGGTAGAAAATACATTATTTTTACTTTTGAAGATTACTACAGAAAAAAGACAACTTTAGGGGGCCTACTACAATTCACTCATTTTATACAACAATGCAAAAACTTTTTAAAATTATTTGTCCATACCATCACCTTTTCGTCAAAATTTGTCCTATGGCCATTATTGGGCGTACGAAAATGCAAGTACGGAAAAATGAAGTAGGAATGTTGGCGGAAGCATCCACAGATGGCGCAACTACTATAACTGAAGTTACAGTACTATAATACTGAATAAGTGCTATACAGTACTATAACTGCCACTAACTCTTACTGCTGAACCCTAACCGACTCATGAGGCGGTATAATGTTGAATAAGTGCTATAATAGTGGCCCAGTTCACTCGTACTTGATTTTTCCGTACTTCCATTTTCCATCCTTGCACAGTCGTACTTGATTTTTCCGTACTTGTATTTTGCACCCTTACACATTTTGCCTTTTTTGTTTTTCTGTTTTCCGTACTTGCATTTTTCCGTACTTCCAATTTTAGCGCCCCCCCATTTTCTTATAAATGTCAAATTTTTCCTTATCTGAGGAATGTTTTAACTGTTTTGAACAGCTAGAAAATCCATTTGTGTATAAGCCTATGTATTCTGCAATAGTGTTCAACATTTTTGTTTTACAAAATTTAATTGCATTAACTCGAAGCGAAAAAATTGCTTCAAATGTTGAGAAATATACAAGCACCGATTTGAGCAAGACGCTATTTTTCGCCATCATGCACTAGCATCACTACCATCATCATCATCATCATCATCATCATCAACAACAACAGCAGCAGCAGCAGCAGCAGCAGCAGCAGCACTGTGAAGTTATATGATTTCAGTAGGGCTGACAACCTTATCGGCCTCTTTACCAACGAATTAATATATTTTAGTTTGAGTACGAAAATAGGCCGCCGCCGCCGCCGCCCGTTAATTTCCTGACGACAGAACGATGGTCGTTAATGAAATTTATTTAATTCATTATCTTGTCGGCGGCGCAATGTACATGGCTTGCGTAACAATAAACCACAGATTGCAATTAGTCGATCGTGGCGGCACCTAGCGCCAGTAGGCCGCACCAGCCGTGATTAGACTAATCAATCATAGGCGCTGTAGCCGTCACGCTTCGCTGCACACCGCTGAGCACCGCTATCGATCTCTCTTCCTCTCTTCCCATCTCCCCCCCCCCTAAAGCCGGGATGGGCTGGAAGAGCGCAGCGAGCCAGCTATCCTCCTCGAAGGCGACAGCGACGCGGTTGGATTTGAGTCGTCGTCATCGTCGTCTGCCGGTCACGTGACCGAGTTGGTCCGTCACGTGGCACTGATAGCAGTGATATTTTACTGCTAAACCCGAATACGAATACGATTCCGTCCCGAGTTATTCAACCGCGGCCTGCTTAGCCATTTTACCGCGTCCACGACTACCTTATACCAGCACATCGCCTGACAAACTGTTACTCTCGATGCCACACACACACGTGTTGGCGTCGTTGTATTGGGCCTAATACTACTTATTATCTTGATACTGTTCTTAAGAGCGGCCAGACTAGATGGACAACATTCATTTCTGCATAGAAGCCTCTGTCATTTAATATATTAATTTTCTGTATTATTGTATTAGGGCCTACAGGGTCTTCAAAAAAGTAGCCCCCCCTAAAACTTTTTGGAATATTTTCACTTCTGTTAAATGTTTCTGCGTGAAATTTTGCCAATTTGTTGGCAATTCATATATACATACATCTACCAATTTTTGTAGATTTATCCTAATATTTCATCATATGACGTTAATTTTTCCACAAGTACCCATCGTTTTCAGTTTTCACCCTGTCAATTTTTGAGTATTCACCAAGAAAATGAAAATGCAGCTTTTCGGAAATGACGTCATTTTTCGTCATGGCATGTCGATTAGTGTCCGATAATTGTAAACAATCGATCACGGTCTGATTTTTTACTATTAACGGTTTACTGACGTTGTTTTACAGCTGGGCAAGGCCTACAAATGGGAAAATTGTCTTGCAACGATAAACTGTGCATGCGGACGCTGTGGCAGGTCTCCCACTGCCTCGTTCACGGAAAACGGCTGAGCCAGAGCGGTCAGTAAATTCTGCTCTGTTCTGTTCAGCGTTAGTGCTCTTTCATCGATCGATTCTTCGATTTATTGACGAATCAATTTTTGATCGATTTAACGTGCAGCAAAAACTGACGAAAGCAACACAGAGAAATGAACGTTAGTGAAAACCAATTAGCAGGAATCTACACTGTATTCCAACTGCAGTTGCACCAAAGTTAAAATTTATTTAGCAACAACGTGACTGAACGTGATTAAATATCCAATTGAATCACGCTAATTATTACTTACGTAGCGTAAATATTGTAAATTTCAATCAGATATAATGCAAAGTTTATGAGATATAAAAGTCGGAAAACTCAAGGTCATTCGAAATGACACCCCTAGGTAGGGCACATGTAAGTCCTATTGATATTCCATGTAACTATGACTCTGTCTTGTACCGTTTCTAAGATATTTGGACTGTCCAAGAATTTAGGAGCGCAGCGTATCATCGTACCCCTGGATCTGCCAATGCATCCAAATGCAGCCATTTTTGATCTCTTCCAAACTTTTATTTGACCACATCTTATTATTATTATTATTAGCTAAATTACTCAAACACAACCAAAATTATTACCTAAAACTCGACGTTTCGACCTCTGTCAAAGGCCTTCATCAGAAGAAGCTGGTACTCAGTTTTTCCAGTTCTTGACGCGACGGGAAGATGAATCTATTCAGCGAATTGACCGCATCTTGTTCCCATAAAAATTATTCATAATGATATCTCAAACGGTTGAAGAATTATCGCGTTAACAAACAGACAAACAGACCCTCACACTCACAGACACTCACATAAAAACGCTAGTTCTCAATATGGAAACTCGATGTCAGTTACAGTAAGTTTCTGCCAAGCGTCGGTGCAATTCGTGGAGAATCATTCATCTTTGCTGCTCACGAGACAGTGCAGTTTTTGTCTGTAAATGCATCGTCTTTCATTTGACAATGTTGACAATGTGGCCGACAAATTTCCACATACCTCAATACGGTCGACTACATGGTGTGTGAATCCTGCCGAGACGCGTTTGTCGTCACCATTCGAAACGCTGACATTCTGAAACAGCGTTATATCGAACGACCCAGGACGTCATTGACCGAGCGCTGCGACACTGCACACAGCGCGTTCGACTACATGCAGTCTATCCGTTCACGACGCTGAGTAATCATTTCAAAACTGCTATTATATATAGAACTTTATTCGTTTATAGAACTTTATTTATTTATTAGCCATGGCAACTAAGTAAGTAAAATGATTTCAGATTAGTAAACTAGCATTGTTGAGTCCGACTGTGCCTTTGTCACAGTGACACCGACCGCGACGCCACAACATTTTGCTGACTCAGCGAAACGAACGAACAAAACAAACACCTGCCAAAATATTCGCAAACACTTATGTCTCCAAAATAACTTTCTGATTTGTCGACACACATACAGAGAGAAACGGAGAGATACGTTAAAACAATAGCAGATTTCGCTATGAATAGCACTGGAACGAAAATGTAACTGGCAGAAAGGCTAGTCGCTGAGGGATCGACGACGAAGCGGGGGACAACGGGCCGAGTGTTCCACACGAAGACGACGACGACGCCGCCGCAAAGCCGCAAAGCCGAGATTTGACGCTCCAGCGACCGCGTCGGCGTCGAAACACGTCGATTATCAATTGATTGAAAGACATCGCCGATCTGTCGGACGTAGGTAAAACACGCCAGCATCGACTGCGACGGCGACTTGCAACAGACTAGCTGCTGTCATGAACAGAATCATCGAGACTCGCTCTCTGCATCAACTTCTCATTTCGACTCACGTTCGATAGCATACGCGTCTCTAACGCCATTTACAGGGTGGACCAAAATGTGAAGCCACTTTTGGGCCACTAGTACGTTTTAGAAATATCTTTATTAAGCCACGATCAAATCACACAATCAACACAACGTCGATACACGGACTCAGGCTAAGCCTCTATGTCTGCCACAATATACCAAGATATAATTAGGGATCATCGTAATTACATAATACTTCTGATCGACTTCCGGTCCCGGATAGGTTGGCTTTCCACAAATATTTACAATCCTGATCAGACCAAAATTTATCCAAACGAGTCTTAAATATGTTAGTATTAGATGCTTTGACAACGTGCTGTGGCAAACTGTTCCATACATTAACTATGCGACAACTGAAACTGTATTTTCTGAGATCACAATGAGACGATTTATTTAATAGTTTATAATCATGGCCTCTAGTTTATTTTGTTTGGTTCATTATCAATTTTAAACTCACACTTGCGTCGTTCTGACATGTTAATATTTATCATATATCCACGTTAGCGTTTATATTTTAATGTAGGTAATAGTTTTCGTAAACGTTCACAGTAGGGTAAACTTTTTACGCCAATAACTAATTTAGTGGCTCTCATTTGAACCTTTTCAACAGCCTTTCAATCGTATAGAGAAACCCGTAGAGAAACAGCTGCGGCTAATTCTCCACATTAACGGTACTTTGCAAGGACTGGAGTCTCAAAACACTGTCTCGTCTCCAGGCAGTATATTTTGACTGTTGCGGTCTTGGTCTTGGTCTTGCCCTTACTGTCATTGGTCTTGTCTCTTGCTCGAGACAAGACAGTTCGAGACACCTGACGACCAACGAGATCGAAACTCATTGTCGTTTTACCAGTTGGTTGACGTGCAGCGATTTTGTCAGTTAATTCATTTCTTCGTTCATTTTGCTCACATCCGTCGTCCATTGGTTGCCGCTGACCGGAAACACATGAAACGTATTCGTGACGACATTTTGGTTTCTGCCAAAATGAATTCAATACCATCTGTGATCAAAGTGATGGGAAGTCTCGTGACACTGGCTCGTCTCGAGACAGTCTTAAGACAACAATGTCAATGCCTTGGTCTTGTCTTTGTCTTGAAGGTTATTGTCTTGGTCTTGGTCGCATCCGTGCTATTTTGCGGTGAACTGTCAGCAATAGCTGATCTTCTTGTTATAACGTCTTGACGACGGACATCAATATATCTCCGCGGCTATCACCAACATGACGTTTTCACGTAACGACTCACGTTCATTTGTTGGGTGTGATAACGACGCGCATCGGCTGCAGCAGCTGCTGGCTGTGAGTTGCCATGTCGACCGGCGGACCGGGCCAGCGACGTGTTATCTGTCACCTACCAGACCCAGACACCCCGTCGCTGACGGACGAACCAGCACGCGACCGCCGGCCTCTGTCTACCGGCGTCAACCACGTGCTGGCAGGGGGATGCGTCTCGGAGAGGGGGAACGCCGCTGCATTTTTACAAACCTTTATTCATCAAATAGCGCTAGCGTCACATAAGCATAAAAACACGAAACGTAAGCAATAAACAAAAACAAATGCAATACATACATACTCATCGCATTTTTAAAGACAAAAATAGTCACACTGACTAAATTTGATTTTACAAACAAATATTAATGCAATCAGCAATAGTGTCACGCGGTGAATCAAAGCCGAATTTCAGTTACCACGAAGTCTACGGATGCATTGTGTGACTTCCTTACTTAAAGGGCCTTGAGACCATCAAGAAACGTGCGCGCATCAGGCTTTTAGCTTTCTAACTGTAGAAGTGCACGTTTTCGAACGCCGATCTAGCCACTGCGAAAACTAACATTAGCAGTTAGCAGGAACATTTCGTGTCATCACTATAAATACAGTTGACTGCACAGTAAAAATTCATTCACTTTACTCTTCAAATTATGCCACTTTTTATCATCTTTCTGAAATCTGACATCATCATCGAACCCTTTGTATTTCTATCAACATTAAAGATGGCTAAATCGTTGGCAATTTTTAGACGTTTATGAATATTTTTTTCACTATGCGTTCGCAGAAAAAAACGACATTTCTCTTTAGATCTAGAAGACATATCGCGTGTTTTCAGTTTACTTTTATAGGCGAATAAAGATGTATATAGGCCTATATAACATCCATGAAATTGTCTAATACAGTCCCCGATTTGCCCCCTCACAGTCCCGGGCTCGTCGCAGGCTGCAGGAGCAAGGGCAGGGATGTGGACAGAGACGGCCTCGAGCGGTCCATACGTCACTGGAGTGATCATCGGCTGATGACACTGACACGGTCGCCGCTTGTAGCCGTACGTGTCACTTTAAGTGTCTTGTAATTTTACGTTGCCTCGCGACTCCTATTAATACACCGCACGCACGCACGCACTCCGACCGCTATCAGTAAATAATTGTAACAAAAACTTAGCAGTTAAAACGACGTTTAAGGACGCCATCACGCAACTAAAACAACACAAATAAAAAAACGCTGATATTATTATGGCAGCACATCGCTACAAAGTCAATGTGCTCCTAAGTAATATCACCTTCGATCTACGGTTTTTCACCGGTTTTACGAAATTGTCGTCTCGTTTGAAGCCATCGCAAGGGGAGTTTTCCTGTGATCTAAAATACGAAAGTTGGTCTCAAAAAAACTAGAGTCCGTGATCTACCCGACGGTGAAAACCGCATGATCCTATACGATAATTAGTTTTGATACAATATCAGCACGTGTCGGACAGACAGACGGACAGATAGGCAGACGGACACGCCGCCTATGAGTAAGTCGCCATTAGCATAGCCGAGCATCACAAAAACGAAAAAGTAGCCGAGAAACCGGGATGTGCAACTTCACGCATATGGGGAGAAAAAACCCCTGAATGGAACGGGATACAATTTTGGGTAGGTATCCGCGACGTACAAAATTGGTGACGACCGGTTTGGCGTGGGGAGGGCCGAATTTCCTATTCACTAGCACGTCATTTCATGACTTTTCAAGATGATTTCTAGAATTGCTGCACCCTCGGCCATTTTTCGATCAATTGTTCGTTAATTTTCAGTTTAATGCGCTGAAGTTACGCGTATAGAGCAATAGTGTCGTCAAAAGACGCATGATAACAAAGAACTTTTCTCGACGAAATCTTGCCCCTCCCTGTAACTGAGATGCAACTAGAAGGGCACTCGGTGGAGCGCATTTACCTCCGACAAAGTTGTTCCCACAGCTCGCGGTGAATAAAACCATTTCAAAAACCACGCGTCGCTGCAGCGACGGGCGCCCAATACCCAGACATGGGATTATCCCGACGTAATAAATTCCGCGTTGCAGCGCATACGATATCGGAGAAAGCAATCCGGTTCCGGTATCCGGACTATGATCCAGATCGGGCTCAAAAGTTAACCAGTTCGTCCATGTTTCGACATTTGTCGACACGCAACATTTCATCCAAATCCATGCACACGTTTTTGAGTAATTTTGCTAACATACAGACAAACAGACGTTTGCGCAGACAGACAAACGAACGCGGGCAAACGCATTTACCTCCTCCTTTGTCGGAGGTAACAAGAAACTTAGCTAGGTTATTTCAGTACTGTTGTTACTTTTTGTGCGCAGCTGACGCGCGAGCTGCGCACAAAAAGTAACAACGGTACTGAAATAACTTCAAAGGTCACTCAAGGTCATCGGAAATGTCACGGTTCGATACAGTGCATATGATTTCCTATTCCATAGTAACTATGGCCTCTCCCGCATCGTTTCCCACATAGAGCCAGACATTGGTTGAAAATCGCGAAATTGATATACCCATCTGCATTCAACGCCCCAGTAGGGAATGGCTCCGTCTGAATTTCGCAACGACGTTCAGTATTCCACATTAAAAATTGACAAGAAGCTTAGCTGTCGTAGAGAGGCCGCGCGAATTTCTGTCGTTGAAACCTTGAAATGTAGCCTAGCTTAGGGTCACTCAAGGTTATTGAAAATGAAAGCTTGGGTACGGTTTCCTATTCGCATTCCATAGCAACTATGGCCGTATATTTAGCCGTTTCGACACAATACACGAACGTGATAGAAACCCAGCCACATAGCCAGACACCGTAGGATAGCAAGCCTTGCTAGGCTGCAGTCGCGCGGCATAAATTGATGAAAAATCGGGGAATTATTACCACTACCGACTGTAAATTATCGGTACGTGTCTCGATGTGTCTCGGTCTGACACGCGTGGCAGAAGGCCGCAAAGACAGCAGCGATAGGGCCAACTTCTGAAGCGTGAAGCATGTGCGCAGGTCACCACGAAAAACAACCTGGTCGTCCGAGGGGCAGTAATCGTCGGCGTCGTGGGTGGTCGGAGACTCGATGGGGTCTCGACGCCAGATGGTCGACTAACGCCGAGCTGTACGTGGAATATTCACACGCCGGACGCGCTATCGTCGCTGTAGTCGCTCACACGTAACGGAAAACACTGTTCTTAGACAACTCCATTTGTTCCGCTTCTTCTACCACCTCAGTCTCCAGCGCAGCATTCGTTCAATTTGTGTTGATCATTTTTGTTTGTTAAACGTCTCAATTCACCAAGAATCCAAACAGTAACGTATGCAATCGCTCCTGAAAGACAGAGATGACGCCAGGCGGCAAACTGTTCCATACGTCGACGCCGGCAGCTATAGAGCGATCATCGACGATGCCGTGACGTACGATCACTGGGACATCGAGCTCTGGCGACGACGCAGAACGAAATGTCGGCATGTGTTGATGTCATCATGCATTTGTACGTCGACACGGCACAGCTCACGTGCAAGTGTTCGAGTTCCAGTTCCAGTTCAACTCTGAGTGACTCAGTTGCTGGTTATTCAGAGTCAGAGGAAGAAGGTCAAATGTCCCGTTAACGATTAATGTCATTGGTAAAATAAAATAATTTTATTAAATAACTCAAGTCGCAGCCATGCAGGCACAGCAAATTTCGCCAAGCAACGTGTATTTTGAGCCAAATCAATATGTCTGATGATCCTTGAGTCATTTCCCGATCTGTTTTCACAGTTTCATGACGTTAATTCTGTAACGCCAATATAATCTTGCTAACGAACAAACAAGCTGACATGACTGACAGGGGCGTAGCGACTGGGGGGGGGGTATATCGGTATATATACCCCCCCAAAAAAAAAATCAGTAACCGTTTTGTTTACGTGTGGGACACATGTTTTGAAATTGTAATGACTAGTTGAAACGTATACCCCCCTCCCCCAATCAAATTCCTGGCTACGCCACTGACGACCGAGAACAAAACCGACTATCAGCATGCGAGTCAAAGCGTGTATGAACCTGTTGGAGTCAGTGTCAATTTACTTGAAGCTTTAGACGATTGTATAGCATAGTGAATTAACGATAATTGCAAACCCGATCGACCAGCTTTTTTCTTCCCGTATCAATGTCTGTGGAATGTGCTCTACCAAATTAAAGTACTGGAGATGGTCCAGAAGAGAGCAACTAAAATTATTCTGAAACAATGCAAACACTTAAGTTGCTGTCAACGTTTGACGTAGTGCTGGGATATGATTGAAGTGTATAAAATTTTAACAGGCAAATAATGTCAACCTTAATCACCAAGTAGCCTATCATCTAAATAACAGCAGTGTCTCCAGAGGTAACTCACTGAAATTGCATAGGCCTACATATCGTTCTAAATATGATTTATATAAATATCATTTCACAGTAAGAATTACCAATAGCCTATCTTCCAGACTCCGTGGTTTCAGTAGTCTCTGTCAATAGTTAAAGAGTAGAGAATAGATATTTACGTAAATTATGGCCAACTGAAGAGGCGCGTTTCAACTACAAAGTTGAACTGTCTGACAGCGGAATTGTATAAAGACACTGGTACTTTTTCCCGCGCGATGATATGCATAAGCGTGGTATATGCCGTCATGCTATGTCCGTCCGTCCGTCCGTCTGTCCGTCTGTCACGTTCGTGGACAATGTCAAAACAAATAAACATATCTTCAAAATTTGTCACCATCGGCTAGCCACAGCATTCCAGTTTTTCCGTACCAAATTTAATGGCAAAACTCCGACGGCCGACGGGACCCCCTAACGAGGGCGTCGAATGCAGCCGGGGTAGGCAAAAATCACATCGCGATTCTCGTCCAATTTATATGTAGCCATCGGATCGATGACTTATGGAGTGCGAACAACTGCGACCGTCCACCGTGTAGTTCACCGCACAGACCGCCACGCATCACTGAACCTTGTTTATCACAATCATCATGGACAACCATGACGAAGAGAAGAGAACAGAATTTAATTGTACGCAACAGTAAATTTGAAGCGGAACTATACGCTAATAATAGAAGATTGCACTCGACATTGAAGCCAAGTAGACACTAAAAGCATCGCGCGTCTTCTCTGCGACGGGCTATTTGTTATCGCGCGTCAGCATGCTGAACTGCCGTATGTGCGATATTGATATAGGAATTCTGTCTGCCTGTCTGTCTGTCCGTCTGTCCGTCACGTTCCGCTATTGTGTCGAAACGGCTTAACATATTATGGTCACAGTTTTTCACTACGTACACTGTAGCCCAATCATTCTAGATTTATGATTATTAAACGTGTCCTCGAAATTCCTAATGCAGGTTGGTATAACTCACTATATCTCGCAAACGATGCAAAAGATAGCGCCATAGTTACGATGGAACGCTAGTAGGAACTCGTATGCGATCTATCGAATGGTGCCGTTTCCAATGATCGCGAGAGAGTGGGAGAGAGAGATAAAGAGAGAGAGAGAGAGAGAGAGAGAGAGATAGAGAGAGAGAGAGAGAGAGAGAATTTATTTCAAATGCAACCACAACGGTTGAAATGATGCAATGCATTACAAAATTAAACAACAACAGAAGTAAAACAAATCTAACCAATGTAACAATCAAATACTCTAATATATATAACAAACCTAAACATGAAGATTATGCGGCATAACTAGAACTTTTTGGAAATACAATACGGTATAAAGTCCCTTCCACGACGTGAAGTGACCCCTAACCTAGATTTCAAAGTCATGTATAGTTACTATAGACGGCCTCGACGTATTGTGTGCCCAGCTTACGCGCAATCTGTTTGCGATAGCTTAAGTTGCTTGTATTTTCTTTGCTGTTAACATGCACATTAGCGTTAAGATGCGGGCACAGAGGCCATTGGCCTATCTACCAACAGGCACACGTTTTTGTTTATGTTTACGCAGTGTTGTGACCAAGGCACTAGTCCCCGAGACCGAGACCAAGACCGAGGCATCATGGTTCGAGGCCAAGACCAAGGCAGATCATTTTCCTCGGCTCCTATAGACCTATCAGGAGGAACGACCACATCACCCCATTGCTCCGGGGCCTTCACTGGCTGCGCGTCCCGGAGCGCGTCAAGTTCCGGTTATGTGTGTTGGCCTACCGGTGTCTGCACGGCATGGCACGGCACAGTCGTACCTCGCCGACGACTTCCAGCTGACTTCTACTGTTGGTATCCGCCGTCAACTCCGGTCTGCTGACTCTCCGACTCTGGTGGTCAGGTCCACCAGACGCTCGACACTCGGCGACCGCGCATTTCCCGTGGCAGCTGCACGCGCCTGGAACAGCCTCCCGCCAGCTGTTAGGGACGCGCCGTCACTTCTTTCCTTCCGGAGCCGCTTGAAGACATGGCTGTTTGAACTGACACTGGCGTGACACTGAC
>Ga0209149_1001284_pt1 | contig 12452 bp, 8 predicted proteins | sample WorMetTyACAVOLI2_FD_187423 | JGI IMG/M metagenome (GOLD analysis project Ga0209149, IMG submission 187423) | Marine gutless worms symbiont microbial communities from Max Planck institute for Marine Microbiology, Germany - Olavius algarvensis... ... | reverse complement strand
ATCCAAATCGGACCACCCTCGGCAGAAAAAAATGACGTCATGTCGATTTTCAAGATGGCGTATCTCAGCCATCTTGGATTGTAGGGATCCAATAATGGGTTCTTAAGCTTACATAACTTTCTATAGGTCGTCAGTAGACACCATAGCTCTAAATTGCTTAGTTTTTGAGAAAATCGCGTTTTTTTGCATTTTGGCGACAGACAGACAAACAAACAGACAGACGAACAGATGGACAGCGCCGATGCACTAAGCCGCTCTCGCTGTCGCGAGCGGCGGCTTAACAAGCAATATCCGGCCGTACGGAAAACACGCACGTTACTACGTTACGTTCGGCTATTGGCATCTGTGTGTCGTCTGTTTATAACTTTGGTGCACCCTATTCAGAGGGTTGAATTTTTCCGCATTAGTTTGCATCATACTGCGATTTTTGACCTATATCTCCTCGCAACGATACAAGGTATGACCATGATTACAACAGAAGAAGAATATGAACTCGTATGGTATGCGATCTATTGAACAATGCCATTTCCAATGACCTTGTGTTGGTCCCTGAAGGTCACGACATTCTTCAACGTCAAATATCTAGAAATTGTTACAAGACAGTGCTATGCTACAATGGCAGACTGATTAGGAAGTCGCATGCGGTCCATCAAACTCTGCCATTTTCACTCACCTCTAATGACGTCTAACGCAGATTTGAAAGGCACGCAGCTGTGTTAACCTCTTCAACTTCTTTCTGAAATTTGGTAGATGATTATATCTTTGACTTGTGACTTTCAACTTGTTTACTTTCGATAGTACGATGAATTCGATTAGCTAATAAGCGTATTTATATTATTACTAAAGTTTAAAAGTATATGTTGACGGCACGTAACGTTCGGCTATCTAATCTGTTGATTAATTTTTCTCTCATTGGTTGTAGGCACCGGATCCTGCGCGTCACGTGACGAGACGGAAGGTAAACAAACATAAACAGAAAACCCGAAGCACGAAACCATCTGCAATGGGATATCAGCCGTGACGGTTGCAATGCTATCGTACTAATGAGATTTTGCTGACTCAGCGGAACAGACATGACTCGCTGTACAAACATATGCCAAAATAGTCGCAGCCACTTATGTGGTCGTTCACACTACAAGACATCTGCAGAACTACTTTTTGGTTTCTTGACATACAGATAGACAGACAAACTGAAAACAATACCAGCTTTCGCTATGGCGCCTGGTAACCGTGTGCGTCATGTTATCGTCGACCTCGTCAACACCTATACGTACCGGCTACCTGGATGTCCGTTCACTTGTTAAGCCGCTTCACGCATCGATGATGTCCATCTGTTTGTCCGTTTGTCTGTCTGTCTGTCGCCAAAATGCAAAAAAAACGCGATTTTCTCAAAAACTAAGCAATTTAGAGCTATTTAGAGCCAACCTGACGACCTATAGGAAGTTATGTAATTAGGCTTTTCAAAGAATCCATTATTGCATCCGCCATCTTGAAAATCGACATGACGTCATTTTTTTCTGCCGAGGGTGGTCCGATTTGGATAAAATTTCGGACACTGGTGCAGAATGACATGTCGACTGCGGTGATGTGGTAGAAATCGAGACCAGATGTATATATGGCGGACGTTTGGGGGAATTCAATGGCATGTCATGCCAGAGCCACGTGCTATATTGCAGGGTGTAAGAATTCCATCTGCCATACTGAAAATCGTTTTCGCCATATTTTTTTTTTGTTTTTAATGCAGTTTAGGCTTTGACGAGCGGCGGCTTTCGTATAGTCTTCGATACACTTGTTGAGCTGATGTATACAACCACGGGTACACATACGGCACATACGTCGCTATATTAAGTTCGCTGTTTGTTATTCTCTGTATCTGTCTGTCTGCCTGTCTGTTGGGGACGCATCTCCTGCGACATCACACAAAGCGATTTGGCGGAAATTTTGCACATGACGTAGGTCTGTCCCGGACATCGCGTCTCGCATTTTGGCGCTGACATCCTCAAAGGACGCCAGACCAACGAGCGGGAAGAGTTGGAATTTGGGTCTCTCGGGAAGCCATTTGACTGCGATTATCTCGGCAGTAGTAAATCGTAGTATTTCATGTCAGTGAGGATTTGAGATCAGCGCGACGAGAACTTTCCAAAAATGTGAGGTTTGAGGCGGTTACCCAAAGGGGCGACTACTGTAGGGCCAAATATGTTGCGTTTTTATCTCCGCCATGATAATGGGCATATTAGGCCTACATTCGCTGTCTGTCTGTCTGTCTGTCTGTTTGTGACGCATCGGGGTAATGGTTTATAGCTTGTTGTGTTATAACCATGCACACGTCTGACTCGCACCTGGCTGAGCAGGAAACTGGATCATTTGAATGCAAGAAATGTGACCGCTGCTGTTGTAGATGCTGCTTCTACTGCTGCAGCTTAGTGCAAAGCAATTACTGAAAGATGCGGCCGAGCCGGCATGTGGCGTGCAGACGGCCGGGTCAGCCACGATAGTCTGCATTTGCAGGTGCTTGGACCTGCTAGCCTGCTAGCCAGCTGAGATCAATAAACTGACCTGCACGCACTCGAGGCAATGCAAGTCATTAGAGTGACTGACCACATGGCGGTCAATTCAACGTCGCCTTGGTATCTCGCAAACTCTCGTCAGATGACAGTGACATCTTCGCTTTGCCACCCTCTTTGTCAAACAACAACAATGTGTCTCAAAAAACCGGACCGCTACGATTAATATGACATAACTTCACCAATTCACAACGTTTACTAATTGTGTAAATCTGTAAATCTTTATTCGCCATATTAATGGTAGCACAACAATAATAAAAAAGAAAAAAGAACATAATAGCGAACTTAGTCAAACTTAATTAAATTACATAGACTGTATATGACACGTGACAGTGCATATCGATTACAGAGTTATGCACGAAGTAGGCCTAATGTAGTATCGTTTCTGATTGGCTATAGATTTCTTGAAAAAATTATGTTCTCTTTTCAGACTTTACATAAATGTAAAAAAACTGCGGTTTAGACACGAGTTAACGGCGAATGACACATCTAAAACTGCAAAAATTACAAAAAGGTGATTACCCACGAGCACATCGCCTAAATGTCAATGTGCTGTTGAGTAATGTCACCTTTTTGTAATTTTTGCAGTTTTAGATGTGTCATTCGCCGTTAACTCGTGTCTAAACCGCAGTTTTTTACATTTATATTTGCAGTATTTCTGTAGCTGTTAATTGGTACAGGGTACTGGGTACGTGGTACGGAGTACGTGATACCCACAATTTTTGAGGTGCTCCTGTAGCCCGGCCAGCACCTACCTAGTTCGGTACTAAAGTTGCTATTGTAACGTACTCCCCAAACCGAAGTTGTATACCAATTTTGAAGTTGCTAGCTTCAACGATCGCAGAAAGAAGTAGGGGTCCAAAATTTTTTCAATGCTCCCTAGTCCAGATCCCCGCCAGTCCTAAAAGTTATTTCATGGTAAGCTACTCCCCAAGCCCAACTTGTATACCAAATTTGAAGTTGCTAGCTTCAACTGTTGCAGAAATAAATAGGGGCTATATGGGGTCCCAAAATTTTTTGGATACTCCCCTAGCCCAAACCCCTGCCAATCTTGGTCCTAAAAGTTGTTTCTTGGTAAGCTACTCCCAAGCCCAAGTTGTATACCAAATGCTAGCTTCAACGGTTGCAGAAATAAATAGGGGTCCCAAATTTGTACATGCTCCCCTAGCCCAGACCCCCATTAATATTGGCCCTGAAAGTTGTTTTTGGTAAGCTACTCCCCGTACCCAAGTTGAGTAAAAATAAATTTAGCACAATGTGCATCTATGATTACGGGAACAGTGTGTTTCAAGGAAAAAACTATTATTTGTGATGCAAAATTTGGGCATTTGGGGGATAATGAAAACAGGGGGTCAAAATATGTGGTCGAAAGTGCCATATTTGGAATCGCCGACCCTGATTTGCCTATTCACTATGCAAATTTTTGGGGCTACAATGATGATTAATGGTAGTTTACTCTTGAGTGCCCCCATTGTTAAGCATTTTTGGTCGAAAAAAAACTGTCCCGTTTTGGGCCAATATTTGACGGTTTTGGAGGATAAATAGGGGGTTTAAAATTAAATTTAAGTTTTATAACCCCCAAAAGGCACATCCTTGCGTGATTTCACGTCTTTTGAGCTATCGCGCGTAAAACTCCATCCACGGGTCTGACCTGTAGGCTGATCAAAGAAAATAAGGTATAAAAAATAAATAAAAATAATTTTTGTTATATTTTACCTATTTACCCAGAAGCCCTCAGTGAATGGATTTCTACCAAATTTGGTATAGGAGGTCCCCTCGCGGATGTAATCAACTGTGCCGATTTTTTGTCGATTGGTTCAGGGGTATTGATTTTGTGAGGGATTGAAATTTGCCTATGCCCATAGGAATTGAAGGTCGCCGTTAACACTGTCTGAACTACCGTTCAGACTTCAGACTGTAATGTACTATGCGAATTCCGAAAATTTTTGCCAAAATATCGTATTGTGTGGCCAATGCCTTCGTATCTTTTTTTGGAATTAAGCAATTCTTTTTTCTGACAGTTCGCTAGGAAGCGAAAAGTTGATGCAGAACCGACATTCGTTAATTAAGTCAAGATTAACAGATTTGAATAATTCATCAGAAAGCGAGTAACTGCAAAGTCTAATGATTTTACATCACTCTTGTTTAACGGACAGCACTCTAAACCATATAACAAGACTGACAAACATTTAACACTTAACTAATTCGAGGACTACCTCTTGAGAGGCTACCCTTCCAATCTTTCGAAAAATAGCATTAGTGGCACGAAAGAATCCGCGCTTGGCCTCGTCCAACGAGCACTTGAGCGACCTTGATTTGACAAAGTGCACCCCGAGGTACCGAACTTCCTCCACCCATGGTAAGCTGCGACCTGTAGGGGCCTAGAACTAGTAGACTAATGACAGCACACGTTGCATCACAGCGAGCGCCGACTCGTAAACAGGATGATTTTTTTAAATTAATGGATATATCAAGCCAGGCTAGTTCATGTTCACAGCGATGTAACGATCGTTCGAGATTGATAATAGACTGGGAAAATTAACAAAATGTCATCAGCGAATAATATAATATAACACGCATCAAACGGCGAACACAGTTTGCTAAGGTCAGATAAACAGCGAACAAAAACGGTGACAAGACCGATCCTTGTCTTACACCATACAGTAGACCATGCATTGTCCCATTTGATGCAATTGTAACAACATGAAAATAAGTTTTCTAATATGGTTAACAGTTTTACTGGAATATGCCTTCTCGCGAGGGTGGCGAAAGTATTCTGGACTTGTGTTATGCAAGTCCAGAGGAAATTCCGGAGTGACAGCGTCCACGTCGCGCCACTGGAAACCGCAGGAATCTTCAATGTGGAGATGATTCCATATCATGGGCCAATGTCACACGGGACTCGGGGTCGCCTTGCCTGGGTGCGATGGGGCCTCGGTCTGGGGGGTCGGCCTTGCTGGTTGTCGGTTTCTCTGTGCTGTATAAGTATATTGCTCCGCTCATTGAGCATGAGTGGAGTGGCCCTCAGCACTCGGCTCATGAGGGCGTTACGTCTCCGGGATCCTGTTCATGACTTGGCGAGCGCAAGAGGTCATGAATGGTTGGCTACTTGTGTTCCTGTACAGGATGTGCTGTTACAAGGCATCTTGAGCAGTAGTATGACTTGTGGCATTTCAGGGTGTTCGGAGGAAGCTGTGCATGTTACCGCCAGTTGGTGGTAATTTTTGACCCTGCTTAAGCAGGGTAGATTTTTCTCATTTTTAAAAACCCTTCGACTTTGCCGTCGGGATCTTCTGACTGGTTATAATATCCTTAATTGATAATTAACTCCAATGTAAAGGAGTTGTTATTTATTATTCATTTATGCAATTAAGAAGGATAAAGCTTTTTGCTTTTGTATATGGCCCTTTTTAAGGAGGATATAGCCCTTCGCCTCTGTCGTCGGGATTTTGGAATGCTGGTCTAACTCTTGACTGTGGTCATAATTTCCTTAATTGGTATTTAACTCTTGACAAAATGATCGACAATGTTACGGCAAGAATATATCACATGGGTACACCCGATATCCTTCTTAAAACCTAACTGATTGTCACCAGTTAGTGGTTAATTATTTTTGGTACAGAGAGACCTCATTCAATTCTCAATTGATGTGGTAAAAGTTTTAAAATTGATTTAGAACCAGCTGCGTGGTTACCGTAACAACAATAGGGACTTGACACACCCGAACAGCGAATTTCTGGGCTGACTTTGAACAACGTGGGCGTACTTGATTTACAAATTCTCATTTTTCTTGTCTAGTCTATTCGCCAGAGATTGCTTGGTATACCCCACACGCTCTACATTTTCGGAGAGTTCCAATTACAATGGTTACATTACGAAACGCGAACGCATAACAAAACGCAGCTCAGAAACCGGGAATAAGGAAAATAAGGACTGAGGAAGATCAAGGTACTCGTGTTTGACGCAATTAAAATAGATAAATGACGCCGCATCAAACATTTCGCTATTTGCATAGCAGTGTTGCTCGACCTTTCAGCTCGGTTTCTCCCGTGAATAAACTGCCTGCCTCAACCCTGGTACAGTTCAATTGCTTTTATATGTGGCCACGACCCCCGGGATAATCCCCCCCCCCCCCCCCCCCCCCCCGGCCAGCATACGAGGACAACAATTCAATGGACGAAAACTCCTGGGACAGTCAGTCCCTCGGTATGACGAATGATTAAAATTACAGTTTATGAAATGAAAAGTGTCACCGGTGAGGGAAGATGCAAGGGCAGGCTGGGCAGCAGAATAAACACGACATGAGTCAGAGCAGTTAAGCGGTAGTCACAACTACGAATCGACTTTTTTCCATGAACTGACACGCAAAAAGTCGCGGCGCAATCGCAGTTAAATCGCACTTGTGACCACCGCTTTAGTCTCACAAAGTTGAAATTTGTAATCTGCTCACACGCAGAGTTAGGCCTACCACGGACTTCTCATGGGTGAAGTATCACGGTCGACACTGTGTTTAGTCGGGCGGTCGTAACAAATTGGAATTGCTATCGTTAACGACGTTAACGTCAATATTCTAGTTGACTTCGTTCACTACTACTACTACTACTACTACAACTCATGCACATGCCAGTGTTTAGGCCTAGTTTGTGGTAAGCCAGCGAGGAAGGCATAAACGGCCGTTTACGACGACCAGGATAAGGCAACTTCTGGAGAACATTCGACCTACAACTTCCGGTTTCGATTGACTGTTGGTTGCGCGCTACGCTGCGCCGTCACGTTCGCGGTGAATATCGGCCAATCTATTCACCGCGGCTCTAGCGCTAGGTATACCCGCCGCGGCGCCGACCTCCCCACTACGGCCGAAAATAGGCTGGCGAGCGGCGGCAACACGCGGAGCATCGGGCCTTCTGCTCATTATGCGCGGGCAGCTGCTGCAGCGGCGGCGGCGAGGGCGCCTGAACCAGCAGTCTAGACCGAGAGACGGGAAGATACCGGCGAGGAGAATGGCGCGGCTCGTAGGCCGGTGTTACGTATATACGATAGATTAACAGCTATTTCCCGGCCGGCATCGCTGGGCCGCCGTCGCCGCCACTACACGACCCTATCAACTGCGCGTTATCTGCTGTTGTTTCGGCGATTCTCTGCGAAGCGGCGCTATCTAGGCATTGTTTACGGCGACGGTGGCGTGTAATCGTTACGACTAGCAACTGAAAGTACGCGTGACACGGCGTAAGCCAGCACAGACGAGGCTGTTGACTTATCTGTCCTTGTATACCGGCTACGTACGCTACAGTCGGTCGTTGTTCTGCTTTAATAGTCGTCGTGTGTCAGCCTGTCGTCGTCGTCGCCGTATAGTCACTCCGACCAGGCCCCCGGGTCAACTGTTATCTCTACGAACACCTGCAGTCATTCCCGCCAACGATTTCCAGTTCCGGCGACTCCCGCTGTGAGACGAAGTCGCGATCTGGCCGCCAAGTAATTTGTGTTCAGCGCTGTTTGTTCGATTGAAAAGCGAACAGTCGATGACGTAGTGCTTGGTTCGTTACTTACTGCAAGAACCGCTGCTGACGATGTTGACGTAAATTTTTATCAACGACACCGGAAATAGATCTCCCCCGACTGGGCGACAAAGTGTGACGTCATTTGCCGGCAACTATGACGTCATACGGCACCGTAACGTTTATGGTAAGTGGTTGTTTCGTGTAGCTTATTAAAGCGTGCGGTGGTCGCTAAGTTACATTCGTGAAGCTTGAACAATGAACATGAGAACGATGAGATGGGATGGGACGCAGACCCTGTCGGCACGAGGTGGGGTCCTGACCCGAAGCGACCCACGAGGCGGGCATTTAAAAAAAAAACTGTCCGATAGTGCCGATGTAGTGTTTACCGACACCGGACGTAGACGGAGAGAATGGTGTGCTTTTCCAAGTTATTTTGCAGGCATTTTGTTTGCTATCATTGCCGGCTCGTGACGCTAGCACGTACCACAAACTAATACCCAGGCAAAACGATCGGCGGTTAATTCCCATTTCCCAAAACTGCTGAACTACATATTTTATTTTCTATACCTACGTACATTACCTATTGACTATTGTAATGCACAGTCGGCCTTCGTTGTATGACTGGGCACTAGAACACTCAATTATCATTATCATTATCATTTTATCATTAGCTGTAACTTCATCATCCGTTTGCTCTACAAACATTCATATTGACTGTTCATTTTTCTTATTCTATTTTTATCTTCTGTGGTATAAGTTGCATTTTGTCAGCTTTATAATAAACGAACATGATGATGATGATGATGATGATGATGCATAGACAAGTGCGACAATCTACTCTGCGCCTCTCCGTCCTGCTTCATTGGGAGCAGCGTTAAGTCTTGCCCTCCGTCCATCTGTCCCACTCTGTGGTGCACGAAGTGGATAGGGTTGCCATTATTGTGAACACAGGAAATGTTGTTGGACTGTGTGTTCGTCTTTGGCCTCGTAACTCAAGAAAGGAAGGCGATATAGAACGTTCAAATTATTAACATTATATAATTTTGATGGACGTACTTTGTTCTATGCTTATGTTGCTGATATTTTGGTTCCAGTCAAATAACGACCCGGTCAAGGGCGCTGACGAATCGGCCCGGTCCGCCCCGCTCCGGCTCGGCTGGATATTACCCAGTCAGGCCCATATCCCACGAATTTAAACTGAAGCTGTGTCTCTAGCTAACTGGTTGCATGCACGAGCTGTCAATCAATCGTGTTATTGCTCAAGGATGTAGTACATATATAAACAACTGACACAAGAAAACGAGTCTAGACGTTTAAATCTGGCTAGAGAGGAAACATCAACACTATCAGAGGACAGACCGTTCCAAGTATCAATAACACGTTGCCCTTGCAAGCAAGAAAATGACGCTCGAAAAGCTTATAAGGATGCCCTCTTGTGACAGTTTCAGATCTTAATTCAAACAGATTACAGCAAGTAGTTAGCTTCAATAGTACAAAACGTCGAACAGAGTCTTTTATTGTTAGTTACATAGTATATACGCTACAGATTTATCACTGCGTGCAATTTAAATGCTGTTCTGCTGTCTTTGGCGTAACGTTGAAACTTGTCATAAACATTTCGCCGTCCTTACCCGCCATCAACAAACACCGCCGCTTACTACCAGCGAAGTGTCACAACTTGCGATACGGTGGTCCGACGACGTCGTATTGACAACACCTGGCCAGTCGCGGCGTTAACAGAACGCAGTGAAGCCAGATATAGGCTCAGAATCGCGATTTCTGCCTACCGCACCTACATTCGACGCCCTCGTTTGGGGGTTCCCGTCGGAATATTGCTATGCCGTTTGGTGTGAAAAAAACTAGAATGTTGTGGCCGCTACCCGACGGTGAAGAAAGTTTGAGATATGTTTATTCGTTTTGACATTGACAGAATGTACGAACGTGACAAACACACGAACAGACAGACGGACAGACACCGCATGACGACATTGCATAGCATCGCGCGGCAAAAACCGATATCAAGAACAAGCGATGTCTACTGTGCTGTGTGACTGACTGTGTTGCCAAGGTGCTACTCGCTGGCGAACTGATGTCGTCGTCCATTGATGCCAACTTGCACAGCGACGTCGCCGCCGACGAATTCAACTCCTGTCGTGCGGCGACCAAGTCTCAGCGCTATCTCGACTCACTGTACAGATGTCATCCCGGTAAGATGTCCCTCAGTCACTCGTTATAGTCCTGTTGTTGCTGTGGTTTCTGCTGTCACGGCGTGTGTCGTAAGATTTCATCGGAGCGTTCCAGTCTGGAACGCTACGATGAAATTTTACGACACAAACTTCCAGTAGCTGACTTATATAGTCTACTCTAGATCCAGTGTTCAGTTGATCCATATGGAAGTCAACCGGTAAGAGAATACACAAGAAACATGACACACAAATATATCTTCACAATTTAAAAATAAATATACAAAATTGGCCTTTTGTCCGTTGGGTCCGCGATTTCGGTTCTGCTAATATACATCTTTATTCGCTCAGAAAGAGCAGCAAGCAAGAAAACAAACAATAAAAGCAACAACAAACAAACATTAACAAAGCAGACAGGCATTAACGCATCTTAGCACGTCTTCGTGTGTATTTGATACACACGTTTATTACGTGTCACCGGCGTGTCAGCTGTGTCTGTCTCGGTGTCGTTGTCATGTAGGCTTCTAGTCACTCCTGGCTCATTGTAGCCTCGCAGCAGCAGATGTTATTACAGCCGAACGACAACATGGCGTCTCGTCACGGGATCTTGCAAAACAGGACGCAGAATTGTCAAATTGACAGTCGACTCGTGTGTGGTGGCGTCATGCAGACCGTAGATCATTAACCCTTTAGAGCGCAGAGGCAATTATAGTGCCACATCGAATGATATGAAGTTGGTACACTGGCCGTTGATCGGTGGGCTGTTACATTTGCTACAACGAGGAGGGGATGAGCGGGGCCGCAGCCCGCCCAGGCCCCTCCTCGCTGTAGGAAATGTAACAGTCAACCCATCAACGGTCTGTGTACCAATCATCGTATTACTGTACAATGGTCCGTTGCTTTGCGGTTTTAATGTGCTCATAAAGGGTTAACACCTAGAGACACCTACAAACACACGTATAGTGAGTGACACCTGTTGAACGCTTGGAGCGATAGATAGCGCTCGTTCGTCGACTGTACCCAAACGGTCCATACATTGTACATCGTGTTTGACCAGACCGCCGCGGCACATGTCACTACTAAAGACTCTCGCTTGGCAGGGAAGTGAACCGGTAAATGATAGGGTAGCCTAGGCGACGAGAGACGCCATCTGACCTCACAGAGTGCGAGAGACAGGTGCGTTGTGTGCTCAAAGCCGGGCTTTCATGCTCGTTACGTCTTCGCTGACGCACAGCAACTCTGACTTTATCGCTATTATTAAGCCGCAACTCGCGACTGCGGCTTCACGCATCAATGATGTCCATCTGTTTGTCCGTTTGTCTGTCTGTCTGTCGCCAAAATGCAAAAAACGCGATTTTCTCAAAAACTAAGCAATTTAGAGCTATAGTGTTTATTGACAACCTATAGGAAGTTATGTAAGCTTAACTTGGCTTTTCAAAGAACCCATTATTGGATCCCTACAATCCAAGATGGCTGAGATACGCCATCTTGATCATCGACATGACATTTTTTTCTGCCGAGGGTGGTCCGATTTGGATAAAATTTTGCATGACATGTCGACTGCGGTGATGTATGGAAATGGAAACCAGATGTAGAATTCCAATATGGCGGACGTTTTGGCGAATTCAATGGCATGTCGTCCCAGAGCCACGTATCACATTGCAGGGTGCTGCCACTTGGTGAATTCACTGTCATCATTCCAGAGCCACATGCAACATTGCAGGGTGTAAGAATTCCATCCGCCATATTGAAAATCGTTTTTCGCCATATTTTATTTTTTTTTGCTTTTAATGCAGTTTAGGCTTTCACGAGCGGCGGCTTTCGTATCGTCTTCGATACACTTGTTACCAAATGATTGTCAACTAAAATACGATTAAACAACAGCATTTAAGATCACAGAATGCCGGAGAATGGTAACAAATCAACTGAGAGACGACAAAACAAACTTGAACCGCGGCCTATGTCGTCTTTGTGTCAAGTAAATCGACGACGAAATCTCCAGTTGTTCACTCACATGCAGTGACGACACAATATTGGTAGCCCAGTTCTTCACGGACGTGTACAGTACATGCAGACTGCAGAGTGGACCAAAGCCACGACAGAACGTGAAGGTTGGACAACTCGTAAAGTGTCGGAACTCAAAATGTAACTAAGTAAGTAAGTAAGTAAAAGTCGCTTTATATAGCGCATCGTCGTGAAACCTGTAA
>Ga0209149_1001283_pt1 | contig 12453 bp, 2 predicted proteins | sample WorMetTyACAVOLI2_FD_187423 | JGI IMG/M metagenome (GOLD analysis project Ga0209149, IMG submission 187423) | Marine gutless worms symbiont microbial communities from Max Planck institute for Marine Microbiology, Germany - Olavius algarvensis... ... | reverse complement strand
TGTACGCGACATCAGACGGACAGACAGACGGACGGACGGACGGACGACGGACGCCGATGACCGCCTAATGCCCCCGCCTCCCCTACGGGGGCGGGGGCATAATAATACGGTGACAGTTTCGCAGTTAATATCCTAGTATTGTAGCATTGGGAAAATCAGCAATGTAAAGCTAAATTCATGATATTTAGACCTCGAGGCTCGACAGTTTCCCAAGGTAAAGTAGCTGCACCAAATAGGTGACGTTGGAAACTAAAAACACCTGTCAATGGCCATAGTCTCAGTAAATAGTTGCAAATGGACAGTTCTAGTTCACCTTATCATCGAAAACGTGGTCACATGTTTTTGGAACACAGTGTAGAACAGTGCGGCTACCTGAAGGTGATAAAATTTTGATGATATATTTAGCCGTTTTGATAGGATAGCGGCGTGTGACAGACAGACAGACATCTGGCGACAGCATAGTCCGCGCTAGGCATAGCATCGCGCAGTAAAAATCATCCACTTTTGATGAAATTTGGCAAATAAATGCAGATTATGAACCCGGTGACAGTCACATGACCAAATATGATTTTTTTGGAAATTCAAGATGGTAGATGGCCGCCATTTAAAAGTCGTTTTGTGGTAACTGAAAATGGCACCATTCGACTGATCGCATATAGGAGTTCATATTCGTCTTTCATGACCGCACCTTGTACCGTTTTTACCGCGCGACACGTATATGCATAGCGCGGACTATGCCGTCGCAAGATGTTTGTCTGTTCGTCCGTCTGTCCATCTGTCACACGCCGGTATTCTGTCTAAATGCTTATACATATCCTAAATTTTTTCGCCATCTGGTAGTCCCACCATTCTTATTTTTCCACACCAAATGGGATGACAATATTCCGACCGGAACCCCCCAAATGCAAGGGGAGGTATGAAAAAACCAATATGTCGCTTTACCTCGCAAATGGTTCAAGATAGAGCTAGAGCCATAGTTACTATGGAAAGTGAATAGAAAACCGCACCCAAGCTTTCGAATGGTGCCATTTTCAATGATCTCAAACGACCTCTACCCCCGGTTTCAAGGTCATGCCATTCTTTGACACGGAATATATCAGAAACGGTACGAGATGCAGACATAGTTTCAATGGAATACTAATACGGACTTACAGACGCCCTTTGAATGACCTTGAATGAGTGACTTAGCAAAATATTCAATGACACGAAGCGTCGCGCGGTCTCTCTGCATCAACTGAGCTTCTTGTCGAAATAAAGCGATATATTGGTCGATAAATGCCAATTTTTATCGCGTCAGCCATATTGATGTAGGAATTGTCCGTCTCTCCGTCCGTCCGTCCGTGACGTTCCGGTATAGATGAAAACGACTTAACATATTGTCATAGTTTTTTCACCATACGGTAGCCCAATCATTCTAGTTTTATCAGTATCAAACATCTTCACGAAATTCGGACGGGTCTCTCCGTGCGGGGGCGCTAAATACAAAATGTGGTATAAAAATTTCGCCATTTTCTACCAATGTCACTATATCTCGCAAACGATACAAGATAGCGCCATGGTTACTATGGAGGGCGAATAGGAACTCATATGCGATCTATCAAATGGTGCCACTTCCAATGACCTTGAACAAACCCTAACCTTGTTTTCAAGGTCACACCACTCTTTGACGCTAAATATCTCACGGCTACAGATACGGCCATAGTTACTATAGAAGGCGAATGGGAAACCGCATCCAAGCTTGTGAATGGCATCAGTTTCAATGACCTTGAGATCTCTAAGCCACATTTCAAGGTCACGGTATTATTCAACGTCAAATTACTCGCAAATGGTATAAGTTAGAGCTATAGTTATAATGGCGGACTGATAGAAAGTCATACGCGGTCTATCGAACCGCGCCATTTTCAATGACCTTGAACGACCCTAAACCTAGATTTCAAGGTTAGGCCATTCATTGACGCTGAATATTTCCGAAATAGCTAAAGATACGGCCATAGTTACTATGGAAGGCAAATAGGAAACCGTACCCAGGCTTTCGAACGGTACCATTATCAATGACCTTGAGTGACCTCTAGCCCACATTTCAAGGTCACGATAATGTTCAACGTCAAATAAATCGACCAACAGTAAGTCGCGTATGATCTATCCAATGGTTCTGTTACCAGTGACATTGAGTTACCCTTAACCTACATTTCAAGGTCACGGTGTAATATTTAGGCCTATTATAGATGCCCTCGACGTAATGTGTGTGCAGCTGACGTGCGATGTGTTTGCGATAGCTAAGTTCTTGTTCATATCCCGTTCTATTTCTTGCACGATCCCCTAGAACCCCTTCGATTTTTTTCAAAAATGTTAATATAAAGTGTCCGAGTCCCTAGGCTATTAGACGGTGCAAAATATTGCCGAAAAGTTCAAGTTTCTGCGTAAGGTGCAAGAACGTTACAGACATATGATAGACGACAGACGGACTGCTCGTGCAATAACGTATTAACGTTCGGCTAAAATTCATCCGATTCTGATGAAATTTGGTACATAACAACACATTTGGAACTCGATGACGGCCAGATACCCCAAATATGAACATTTTAAAAATTCAAGATGGCGTACGGCCGCCTTTTTATAAATGTTTCTTGGCCATAATTCATAGCCATTTGCTCGATTTCAGTGAAATTTTGCGTGGGGGAGCAGTTTTTCATAGAATTTCGGCAAAAGAACAGATACCCCGCGTTCCACAGAACGTATTTATAGGCGAACGTTACTACGTTACGTTTGCCTTATGGCATGAGCCGTCCGTCTGTCGTCTGTTGTCTGTGACGTTCGTGCGCCCTGCTCACAAAGTTAAACTTTTCGTCAGCTTTTGTTATATTCATTATGTATTATATTATATGTTTTGCACCACCTAATAGCTCATGGACTTGGGCAATTTGTGTTAAAATTTTTGAGAGACTTAGCAAAATATTCAGTTTCCAATATAAGGATTAGATTACTTATTGAAAATGTTGCAGGCAACAGACTTCTGCTGTACTCACTTGGGCATCGCGAAATCAGTGTTGTCATTTCATCACTTGGACGTAACTGGTCTAGTTGTCCAGCCCGGTGTAACAAGAAACTCAGCTATCGCAAACAGATCGCGCGTCAACTGCGCACATACGTCAGGGCATCTAGGACTATAGTAACTCCGTGACCTGGAAATCGAGGTTAGGGGTCACTGAAGGTCACTGGAAACGGCACCCCATTAGATAGTTCATATACGACTTACTATTAGTCGAGTTATTTGACGTTGAATATTATGGTGACCTTGAAATGTGGGTTAGAGGTCACTCAAGATCATTGAAACTGGTGCCATTCGAAAGCTTCGATAGGCCTATACGGTTATAGTAACTATGGCAATATCCATGCATAGGCCCTATGTCCGTTCATGAGGCAGGCAGCTATTTTGAGTACAAACTGCAACCGATATTGACTTTCCATATTGCGAATTTGGTTTTCGAGTAGAATAAGTTTTTGAAAGCTTACATCTCGTGAATTGTTCAGAATATTTGATTGAAACTTACAATGTTTACGCTATACCTATGTATAAAATGAACCTCAGCTGCCGCAGAGAGACTGCGTGATGCTTCGTGTCATTGAATATTTTACTAAGTCACTCAAGATTACTCAAGGTCATTCGAAATGACAGTGTTGAGTAGGGCGTGTGCAAGTTCCTATACTAGTATTCCATTGAAACTATGTCTGTATCTCCTACCGTTTCTGAGATATTCGATCAGCATCAAAGAATGTCGTGACCTTGAAACCGGGAGTAGAGGTCGTTCGAGGTCATTGAAAATGGCGCCCTTCGATAGGTCATATACAACTTTCTGTCGGTTGGCCATTGTAATTATAGCTCTATGTTGTACCATTTTCGAGTTATTTGACGTTGAATAATCGTGACCTTGAAATCTGGGTTAGAGCATTTCGAATGATCTTGAGTTACTTCGCAACATGTTCAATGACACGAAACGTCGCACGGTCTTTCTGCGACAGCTGAGCTTCTTGTTGCCAAAAGTGTTCCAAATTGTTAAGGCTCAAATGGCTTAAACGGCTTCATATTGCTCTTTGAATGACTGCAAATTGCACAATTTAGGCATAACATCCAGATTTTAAAAAAAATTCAGAGGAATACCCGAACCCCTGCAAGACCAAGGACACTTCCCCCTCCCGCGCCTATGGACTACGTTCAAATTTTCTCCAAAATGTTCTGACCAGTTTTTCTCCCCCCCCCCACAAAAATATGCTCGGTACACCCCGGTAATGAACACGTCGCAAATTGCATTTCAATCTATGCTGACGCGAACGTATTAAGTTACATTATTGTTCATTGTTGACATATGACCGTGTTCTCGTGTTACATCGGCGACCGGACGTCGGGTCCTAATGCTATGAGCATGAATTGCACAAGCACCCTGCCCTCAACCCTCAAATGAAAGTTTAAGTTACAGCTGCTGCTAAATTATTTACTCGCTCGACTGCAGTGTCCTGGCTGAAATCACTCACACGACGATACAGTGTTATATTGTTTCTCTGTGGATATCTGTTTCACTGCCTAACACGGAACATTATCCAGGCACAAAACAACGCAGATACAGAGAGTGAGAGACGCCTAGTGAGACGCTGTGATATCCAGCGATCAATAGACCGGCCTCTGAGTCAGTGCCCTAGTTCACCGGTGACTGCTGATTGGACAACTGCGTCCCGTGGGCGGAGTCGACCTCTCGTTCTAAAGCAGTCGCAGGCAGCCGCTCTCTGGCGGCGCAAAGTACTCACAACTTGAACTCAGTTGCTGGTGTGTGCAGTTGTTGAGAGCGCGTGGTTTCGAAATATCGTTCGGCTGTGTGACAGTGTGTAACGTTGCGATCATGTTGCCGCCGCTGACACCAGTGTCTCCAGGTACCTCATCGGTGTCTTCGTCGTCATGGTCTCATGCCAGTTCTTCCAGCTACGACACGTCCGATGACTGCCCGATGTCGCCGGACAGTGGTTACGGTGCACCCTTCACTGCTGGCGGCAGCGTGGTCGGCCCGTCGACGGTGGTGTTCGGCGGCGCGATGTCGTGCGAGTTCGGGTCGCTACTGGTCAGCCCTGCGTCACTGACGCCCTACTCAGACGCGACGCAGTGCAAGAAGTCGACGAAACACGTGAAACGTCCGATGAATGCGTTCATGGTCTTCTCACAGATCGAGCGACGCAAGATCAACGAAGTTCAACCGGACCTCCACAACGCGGAGATCAGCAAGCAGCTCGGTCTGCGTTGGAAGCGACTCGCTGACGCAGACCGTCAGCCGTACGTCGAGGAAGCTGAACGCCTGCGCAACCTCCACGTTCAGGAATATCCCGATTACAAGTACAGACCGCGCAAGAAACCGAAACCTCTGCAGAAAGCATCAGTGATGAGTGACAAGCAACTCGACGAACAGCGCGGGAAAATGTCGACGTGGAAAAAGAGGCGATCGACTGTGTACTCAGCGCTGACGGGCGGTCTGAGTGGCTCGTCGAAAGCCATTGCCAAGATGTCGCGTGCTAACTGTTCTGCGTTCGACGCGTCAGATAACGCCAGTCGACTGAAGTTGAAATTGACGATTGACAGCACGTTTAAGGACCAAATCAGAGCCAATAAGCGCGCCGCCGCCGTCGCTGCGTCTGTCGACAAGCTAGATTCGTCGGAGGTTCCTTCTGTTAACTCATCGAGCCTGAGCCGCTCGTGGCTACCAGGTACTGGCGTGTCGGCGGTGAAGCTGGAGGCCGTGGATCAGTCGGACGACGACGACGCGTCTCTGGCAGAACTTGACCAGCTGTCAGACGGCGACCTCATCCCAACGGACTGGCAGCTCCAGCTCAACAACGTCGATTGGGCCAAGCTCATCGACGCTGAGGTTGGCAGCTGGACGGATTTATCGACGACGACGACGACCACTCCGGAGATACAGTCATCATCATCGTCGTCGTCAAGCTCAGCAGCATCTAGTTCACTGAACGTGACGCTGCAGTCGAGCGTTGTGCCGCATGCCGCGACGCTCGACGACTCCGGCGACTACTGTCCGCCTGAAGTGAGCGAGCTGCTGGTTGGAGACAGCTGGTTTGAGGCGAGCCTTGCGTCACCGCTCATCCTTGTCTAGGCCGTTCTTACATCACCGCGCTGCGTCGCGACGATACGATCCGAGTTCGTCGGTCGGTTCTTGTGATATTTTAGCAACTGTTGAACGTTTTGTGATATTGGACTACAGCAGGTTATACTCGCTACACAGTGAGTAGTAATTATTGTACATGTTATTCGCATTCATTCAGCTGTTGTTGTATTTATGTTATGTCAGAACCGAGTACGCTACCGTATGTGTTTGACATAATTGTGTTTGAATTAAGTAAAATGAAACACGCGTTGAACTTAAACGTTGTTTGTCCACTGTTTGCAAAAGTTCAGTTTTTGCCGCGCGATGATATGCAAGGGCGGCCTATGCCATCATGCGGTGTCCGTCTGACCGTCCGTCCGTTAAGTTCGTGAATTCTGTCAAAACGAATGTTCAAAATTTTTTTCACCATCATTCAAGTTTTTCCGCACCAAACGTCATGGCGATATTCCGACGGCAACCTAGAACGGGGGCGTGGAATTCAGGTGGAGTAGGCAGAAATCGCGATTCTGAACCAATATCTGGGTTCATCGCGTGCTGTCAACGCTGCCACCGGCCAGGTGTTATCAATACAGTGCCGTTGGACCGTGGCAAGTTGTGACACTTATTGCTGGTAGTAAGCCGCTGAGTTTGTTGATGGCAGGAGATGACGACGAAATGTTTATGACAAGAAGTCTCAACGTTACGCCAAAGACAACAGAACAGCATGCATTTAATTGTACGCAGTGATAAAATCTGTAGCCTGCGTAACTAACACTAAAAGACTGTGCTCGACGCTTTGTACTATTGAAGCTAACTACTGACAGACACGAAGCATCGCGCGGCCTCTTTGCGACAACAGAGCTATTGTACAGTTGGTGTTGATGAATATTCTACCACGCACAGTTGCCGACGGGTGGGGTAGGTAGGGTATATGGTCAGGCATAGCAAGAGAGATTTCAGCGTTGCATTTTTCTACGATTGTATCAGTGGAGTATTATGTCGACATATTTTTTACAACAGTTTGTATTAAGTAAAAATAATTTCGTATTGAAAAGTAAACGCTGTGATCTCCGTTGTTTCCAGTGTAGCAGTGTTGATTGGTGCCAAACGTAAGCTGTTGCTTGCTTGCTTGTGTAATGCTAAAGTTTTCCTGTTTTGCGTCATTGTGTTGTAAATGTGTTTTAGTTTGTTACGCGAGTTACAACGCTTTCAGAGACAGAAACACGTGGTTTGATAATATAATATAATATAGTCGTATTAATAATAATACGCATATCGCATGGAAGTTTTGCCTATAACTGCTGTTTTGCATGGGAAATAATGCGTAATATGAAATTGTCTTAATTGCAGTTATTTAATTATTAGTATTATACTGTAGTGTTATTATTATTTATATATTATTTATATAAATATCTTTATTGGCTGTTGCTCGCCGAATTTTTAGTGTTTTTCACCTTTATGACTGTAATCTAGGCCTTTATACGGTTATACTGCTCAAAAAATATCTATCTATATGATACAGTACATATTGTGCGTACATCGAGCGGCGTGGTGTCAGAGCGTTGTCGGCTGATACGTACCTTGTGAGTCTGTCTAGAACTAGTTTGATAGTATTTGATAATTCAGAATTTGAGTCAGCAGGCCATGATGCCAGTGTTAGTTGACTAGCTAGGCAAGCCATTATCAGAGAGGTCAGGCAGTCAGTGTCTGTATAGTGTTGCCTATAATACACCGTGAGTCACGTTGCTGTTACGCTGCTGTGTTGCTCGTGTTGCTGCTGCTGCTGCTGCTACGGTACCGCTCTACATGTAGATGAGTTTTGGTCTGCAGGCGCCTTGTCCGTCGTCGTTTGCCATATCGTAGACGTGCAGCAGACATCAGACATTACTAACGCCAAGCTCGGCTCACGCTGAGTTTGATGAACGGTGCGACATAAACTCATTTCTGTAGTGTTGTCAGGTGAGCATGCCTCCACCAAGACTGCTGTTTTACGCTCTCTTGTTATTGTTATGTATTCGTTGTGTTTTTTGTTTGACTTGCATAACCACGAGGCGTTTTGTGACGGTTATTTCTGTTTTGTGTACATCCTGTATTCGCGTTATTTGCTGTGATGCGCAGCAAAGCAACTGAAAGTCGATTTAACGTTGAAATGTGTAAATTTGTGAGCACGCAACTGCGCAGCATATGGCGCTCGTATCAGGATCTATTATAGCTGTGAACTGTAGAGGTGATTGATTAGTTGCGCGTCATTTGTAGGAATTGTCGTATTATGTATGTGTTGCGGTTTTGGCTGATGAAGCTGAGCTGATCAAGTGATAATGACTCGGTTGCACGCTGAACCGTGGCAGTGCAGACCGTGTATACCACATTCATGCAGTGATGATGGCGAGTTATGACTGATGAATTTTAAACTCAGTCATGCACGCGCCTAGTTTGACATAAATGAACCTGTTGCAAGTTTTCGAAGTGTTGTGATGGACTGAGTTGATTGGGTTGAGTTCAGTTGACCGTGTCTGGCTGTATGCTCACTCCTTTTTATACTGGGCGGGCTCAGCGTTATACACAAGACTTGTACCGAATTTACACGTGGTGCTTACTCGCATTGCCATGCGTAACGCGACAGTTCGAGTGCTGACGATGACCGTCAGTTGATGTTAATCAAGTGAGCGACAACGCAGTGACTGACAGTAAGTATGACAGCGACTTAGCACACCGTGAGTTTGTGCCATTGCACGTTTTGTTCCATCTCAGTTGATGCAAGACTAGTCTCGCGTTAGGTGAAAGGTGCAAGCGTGTTTTAAGGTTGTTTCGCAACTTATTGCGTAGTGTGCATGTTGTAACTTGTTTTTTCTTTAATTATATACACAGTAAAATTCAGTTGAGGCCGTTGAGCAGCTTAACTGCTGTTGTGTTGCCATGCGATGAACTATCGCGCCGTCTGACGGTCTGTATGACTAGATAGTTTAAGAAACAGAATGTAAATTGCTATGTGACGCCTGCGTGCGACAGTGCAAGTCAGTCATGCGAGAGTGATGCAGTGGAGGCCGCTGGGTGACACTGTGACATGGACGGCCGCAGCGTTACCTCCTGCATGCTGTATGTGTTCGATGCCTCTTTCCCGCTGTCCTCTACCATGGACATCTAGTAGGGTGCTCCTACTAGATGTCCACGATAGCTGCCTGGTCCACCCTCACCGCCCCCACTGACACTGTCGCTTTACTGCCCAACATCTTCGGACATCAGATCACTTGACGTTCCTCTTTGAGTGATCGTAGAATGAGCGGCATATCTGGCCATCCTTCGAAGCAAATGCATCGTTCTTGTTAATATTATGTTGTATATGATACAGCCTCGTCTCCGCCGTGGTAATGGGATGATATTACGTTTGCTGTTCGTATGTCTGTCTCAAACTGCTGAACAGATTTAGCTGAAATGTTGCACAGGTTCACAAGTCTGTCGCCGAAACTGCGTCTTGCATGTTGGTGGCGGTTGCCCGGGGGGGGGGGGGCCCCCCCCGGGGGGGGGGGGTCCCCGCCGGGGGGGGCAAAAATGTGGTTTTCTTGTTCGACAGTGTTCTCCTTGGCAACAATTAATTATATTTGTTCGCTGGTGGCAGCACAATTGCATTAATAGGATGGGGAGATATTGTGTCAGTGTCGCTGTGAGTGAGGTCGTCCGTTCTGTTTGTTAGCAGCTCAGCAGTGCACGACCACGTGCACGGACGTCGACCCAAGTATCGTAGGCATGGTATGGCCAACCAAGTGTGTGACCCTGTAAACGTGATTAAATGTTGGTGTTGATTCGGATCCAGATATGATTCTGCGATCATTTTTCACTTTGCTTAACACTGGCAGATACGCATTTGTACGATATATTGTCACTCGCCAGTATGCGACGCTGCAGCAGTCTTATTAGGCACGGCATTTTATACGATATCCATCACAGTGACATGGGACAATGTATTAGTAACGGCCTTAGTGGAGTTTGCACTCTCTGTGTGCTCTTATTGTTACTGGCGTCAAAGCACGAAAATTCAGCTGCTGCATTGGACGCGTTTCCCAGGTATTATTATTATAGTTTAATTATGTTGTACAGCGTGTTTCACAGTCCGCCAATAATTGCTCAAGACTGATGACAGTTGACAACCCGTACTGTGAGTCAACTCTTGTAGCCTACCTGTACAGTGATAGGTGTAGGCCTACGTGTGATTGCCTTGTTGATGGTTATAAGCATTCAGGTGAGTGGTGATGTTTTATTTGTACACATTATTGAACGACGATGTCGTCCGCTGCTTTCGGACTCTGTCTGACGACGACTAGTTGTTATAGCTGGCCCGCCGTAACGGCCAGATATGCGTCACTTGCCGAAGTCCACCCCGTGGTTATATGTCGAAAACTGAAGAAGATAGACCCATAGTTACTATCGAACACTATCTAGGCCTAGAAGTCGGCACCGCTGATTCTATTGCCGCATTTCGATCCTCCCAGACGTTTCCCTATGGAGATATTTTGGTTTAAAATAAAAATGCGTTCAAATGTGGTCTGTTCGACTTTGGCATCAGACCAACAGCTGTTATCAACAGAGCGCGACGGTCATAACAATCATCGTCCGTTGTGTTGACAACATCCGTGGTCTGACGCCAAAGTGAACAGGAGGCGAGCCAGCTTCTTATCGCAGTAGCGATGTTCTTGTTTATCTAAGGAGCATTTATAGAGGGATATTGCATTTTAGTGTTTTGTTTGCGTAGAATTAACGACAGAACCAACTAGTGCGTGCGTTGAATGTACGGGTCTTTAAGAGCAGCTGAATGCAATGTCACAGTGCGCGTCTACAGTTCTGAGTACAGCTGAGTTGTTTCACTCGACCTTGTAACACGTCGCACTCAAGCCGTCGAGACTTGCCCTTGATTGACACACACACACAGCAGGCCTGCCGTGAGAGAGCTGCGTGTCTGTTGGTTCGTGAATGACAGCTTGTTGACTGTACAGCAATTACTTGTAATCACTATGTATATTCAGGTTAAACTATTGTGCCCGTGTGTGCGCGTGAGTTCTGACTATTAATCATTTGTATTCATTTTATTATAATATTTATGCAGTATACTACTTAATGTCAACACATTTATGCATATATTTTCAGGTCGTTATTGGTATATTATAAATTTATAATAAACTGAATTTAACTTGTTTCATTGGTTGTTTCTAAGACTCAACGCAATATACGGAAAGTTGTATACAAAGTTTTAGATTTCCTGACAAAGTATGTACGTAACTGACAGTACAGTTAAGGTCAAAGGTCAAACGAGTCGCCAGCAGAGGCAAGTTTAACTGAAACGGAAAGAGCATACGACCGTGAAACCCGTTTCTGGAGGGTACTGTATACTATAGATTTTCACAGTCAAACATTGTACTATTTACGGGACGTGTAAGTAAACGAGGACGCATTAACACAGGTGGCCACGAAACATCAAACAAAATGAAGTTGTTAGCTACACATAACGGGCTTTCAGGGTTAAAGTGTTAACGGTTGACAGCGCCTCTGTAGCTCTGCCTACGGCGCTTTACAAATATGTTTATGATTATGATTAGTAACGGCACTGTGGTGGAAATTTGTCACAAAAGATATGATATCATATAAGAGCAACTAGCAGTTGAAAAGAAAGAAGAATAATGGTCGAATTATAATTGTAAAACAAAGTTGAAACACCGTAGAATGTCAACAATCAACATATTAATTGCCAACGTGGTGGTTGCCCTCTCTGCTGTTTCGACCGTGGCAGTTCGATCTAGCGATGCACACGATGTCGCTACGAAACGAACGACCTACGGCTGACGACTTTACAGTACGCGGACTCGGAAGGGGTGTCGGATAGCCGTGCACACGATGAGGACTGACACAATCTGAAGTGAACGATAAAATTATATGACGTGAGTGTACAATCCGGGAGATTAATGATACGTGTTACTGTAGTTCATTACCGCGCTCAAAGCGTCAGACACTATGCTGTTTATGCTGTTGCTGCTGCGGCAGCTTCTACAAGCAGCAACGACGATGGATGTCAACGGTAACCGGAGACGATAACCCCTCCCCTGGAGACAACTCCCCCGGAGATAACCCCCTCTACCGAAAATATCCCCCGGAGGTAACCGCCCCTCCCCGTCACCCCGACTCTCGTGTAATAGTCTTAAGGTAAGGGATATGAGTTAGTGTCAGTTTTCAGATAATTTCCCGCCACGTGGGTCGGTTAGGGTTAGGGTTAAGGTCAGTGACCCCCAGGACTCCGAGTCGGGGCGGGGGTTATCTCCGGGGGTAT
>Ga0209149_1001282_pt1 | contig 12458 bp, 8 predicted proteins | sample WorMetTyACAVOLI2_FD_187423 | JGI IMG/M metagenome (GOLD analysis project Ga0209149, IMG submission 187423) | Marine gutless worms symbiont microbial communities from Max Planck institute for Marine Microbiology, Germany - Olavius algarvensis... ... | reverse complement strand
CTGAAAAAAACTATTTTGGATATCCCAAAACAGGTACGTATTTTAGATATCCAAAAAAGTTATTTTGGATATCAAAAACAACAATTTCGGATATCCGAAAATAAACATTTATTTCAGATATCAAAAAAGTTATTATGGATATCCGAAATATTTCGGATATCCAAAATAACTATTTTTGATATCCAAAATAAATGTTTATTTTCGGATATCCGACATTGTTGTTTTGGATATCCAAAATAACTTCTGATATCCGGAATAATTATTTTGGATATCCGAAATAAATATTTCGGATATCGGAAACAACAATTTCGGATATCCGAAAATAAACATTTATTTCGGATATCAAAAATTGTTATTTTGGATATCCGAAATAGTTATTTATCATATCTGGAATTCTTTTTTGATATCTAGAATTCTTTTTTTAGATATATGAAATTAATGTGCTAGTATTTCAGATATCACAAATTCTTTTTCGCATATCCAGAATAATTTTTTGGATATCTAAAAAACGACTAAATGTTAATTCCGCTTGCCATACATCTAGGCTATACGTCTTCCACACTGGCAGATCCATGCAGATTGATGAAGATTTTTGCTACAAACATGCTAAATTGAATATTAATTCAGAAAAGTTGGAAATGTGTTTCTCTTCTTACGACAGAACACATTACATGAGCAATAACGCTAATATACGTACTGGGTGTTCCAGAAAAAAAATTCACAAAGTTTACGTCACCACAATTCTGCAATCGTACGTCACAGACTCGTGCGGTTTTCCACAAAATGTCCAGAAACACCAGTGTCTGGATACCACAATTAAATATTCTTTGTTTTGCAGCTGGCAAGTGAACTATACGAAAACAAACTTAACCACAACATCTTAAAGGCAAATTCGTGATAGAAACAAAGTTCACACCAAGATCATTGTCCAGAACTGAGAACAAGAACTTAGCTATCGCAAACACATCGCGCGTCAGCTGCGCACACAATACGCTGAGGGCATCTATAGGCATAAATATTACACCGTGACCTTGCAATCTAGGTTAAGGGTCACTCAACCATTGGATAGATCATACACGACTTAGTAGTAGTCGAGATAATTGACGGTGAATACTATCGTGATCTTGAAATGTGGGTTAGAGGTCACTCAAGATCATTGAAAGTGGTAACATTTGAAAGCTTTGGTACGGTTTCCTATCCGCCTTCCATAGTAACTATGGCCGTATCTTTAGCCATTTCGGAAATATTCAGCGTCAAGCAATGGCCAAACCTTGAAATCTGGGTTTGGGGTCGATCAAGGTCATTGAAAATGGCGTGGTTCGACAGACCATTATCACTTTCTATTAGTCCTCCATTGTAACTATAGCTCCATCTTGTATCGTTTGTGGGTTATTTGACGTTGAATATTATCGTGACCTTGAAACGTGGGTTAGATGTCATTGAAACTGGTGCCATTCGAAAGCTTGGGTACGGTTTCCTATTCGTCGTCTATAGTAACTATGGCCGTATCTGTAGCCGTTTGTGAGATATTTAGCGTCAAAGTGTGTTGTGACCTTGAAAACAGGGTTAGGGTTCGTTCAAGGTCATTGGAAATGGCACCATTTGATAGATCGCATACGAGTTCCTATTCACCTTCCATAGTAACTATGGCGCTATCTTGTCTCATTTACAAGATAGCGAGTTATTGGTCCAAAATCGCGAAATTTTTATACCCCACCTGTATTTGATTAGCGACCTCGCAGGGGGTGACCCCGTCGGAATTTCGTGAAGATGTTTGATGCTGGTGAAACTAGAATGATTGTGCTACCGTATGGTGAAAAAAACTATGACGATATGTTAAACCGTTTTAATCTGATACCGGAACGTAACGGACATACAGACGGACGGACGGACAGATGGACAGATTTGCTATGTCGCGCGTCAGTATGCTGACGCGGGATAAAAATGGTGCTCAGTTTGTCCACCGCGAGAAAGAACAACTGACGATAGTCGTTTGGACAACTGTTCAATCGCATCATCGATTAGTTCTTGACTGATCATGTCCCAGCAACTGTTCGGGACTTGCTTCAGATGATCAACGTTTTCAATCTTCGGACGATATACCAGCTGCTGCAGAGCACCATCCCAAATTGAGTAGTCCACAGGATTCAGATCAGGTGAGTTAGGCGGCCAGTTGGGCGGCTCAATGAAGTCAGGAACATTTATCTGCAAGAACGACACCGTGTGCCTTGATCGGTGAGAAAGCGCACCATCCTGTTGGAACGTGAAATTGTTAAACGGACAGTCGGCGAATATCTGGTAATAAGCCATTTTTCAGAACACGATCACAGTAGTATGCACTGTTTACCTTGGCCGCTGACTCCACAAAGACGAGAGATGTTTTCCCGAGCTTTGACACAGCTACGGAAACCATGACGCTCTTTGTGAAATGTTTCCTTGGTTTCAGCAGTCGACTTGGCGACACGTCACGTTTTGTTTTCACACTGGCGTATACGCAATCATTCTTGCTCTTAGAAGGCGTCTCCACAGTAAAAATCTTTTCATCCGAGAACCAAGTACGACTGATCTTGTTCCGTGTCGTACGTTTCTTCAGACGTTTGCATGCATTCAGTCGTTTCAGTTTGTCTGCTGCTGTCAAGGACTGAACTTCACGGCGTCGAAACACTGAGTTGCAAATCATTCTTCGCAATCCTCACAACAGAAGAATGCGAAATACCCGTCTCTCTCGCGATCTCCCGCAGACTCTTACTGTCTTGTCCCTGGTTGTCCCTCTCGAAAAAAATACAGTAAATTACGTATAAAGTTAACTACAACGATCGGACGTCATAGGCGAACTACTATGTCGCTGTCGTATTCGACTGGAAGGACTGTTCAACGTCATTAATGGTAATGTCAGCTTTTATTTCATAAACAAACGGCGATATCTCGGAAACAGTACAAAATAGAGATATAGTAGCAATGGACAACTAATATAATGTCGAATAACGCCATTACCAATGATATTTCGTGATCTTGAAAGACGTTTAGCTATTTCAATCATATCTAGATGTAATATCATAAAATAGCTTATATTCCCTACGCTATACGCATGCCGACGAATAGAAAATCGTACGTTGGCTATAGATGAAAGTGTCGTAATCGAATTGAAGGAGTGTTTAAAGTCACGAATGCTAAACAAGTGTTAATATATCGGAAACGGTGCAAGATAGAGACAGTTACTACAGACCGCTAATAGAATGTAATATGTAGCCTAACGAATTGCGCCATCGCCAGACCTTCAAAGTCATTTCAGCTATTTTCTTACTACTTTTCAGGTCTTTAATAGAAAGTCCGGTGCGATCTATCAAAGGAGGACATTACCGATGACCGTGAGTGTCATTTGAGTGACCTGTCAGTGACCTATTTCATAAAAATGGTGATATCTCGAAAACAGTACAAGACAGAGACATCGTTGCTGTGGATGACTAATAGGACGTCGTATGTGCTCTATCGAATAGCTCCATCAGCAATGAGCTTAACACGATTGTCGACGAATACTAGATCGTACGTTGGCGATAATGTTAAGTGTCGTAGAAATGATAATACGACGAAGGTCCTATACGTTCCAGCCTTGATGCTGATGTGCCATCTGTTTGCGATAGCTAAGTTTCTTGTTACATTCCGTCATGCTTCTTAACTGTAAAGGTAAAGGTCTGAACACTTGCTATAGCGCCACTTACATGAGTCAGACTCATGACCAGCAGCGCTTTACAATCTTGGAAGTGGCAGCTGATTGGCATGAGTCAATGGTGCCGCAGCGCATTATGTAGCCATCCATTGCCCGCGCTAACGGACAATTGGACCCACGGTGCAGCTAGCAGACACACCATCGCCCCAATCAGCCACACTAGGCCTTCACCCCGTAGCCGTAGCTACTACTAACTGTAGCAAAAACTATCAATAAATGGCCTCTAGTTTTGGTTGCAATAATTGAACGATTAAATCCAAATAATCGTCTTCAAACAAACAAGCCAATAAACCTACAGAGACATGAATCTATGCTAGAATTAACAGTCTAACAGCGACTATGGAATATAATATTTACACTAAGTTCGTCGACGTTCTCGGTGTCTTCTGCATCTGACTTGTCCATCTTCTCGTAGCGTAGTCACGCACGCTACTTAGTCGTGTTCCATGTCATTTCTTTGCCAACTGTTCGCCCATAGACAACAATGCTGATCACAGGTAGGCACTAAGCAGGCCCAAGACCGACCGACCTGTAGGGTCGCTGTCATTGGCGACATATGCAGCATTGATCGGCATGCAGGCATCAGCCGGACCTCAACAATGCTTCATTGATCGTCCAAACCATTGTCGTCAACTTCACGGCGCACGTATGATTATGACCATGCACGTTTACACAATGTCGTCCAGCTATTAATCTAAGAACGCTGAAACACTGCAGCGCGACAATTAAATATTTCGTCGTCTTCTCCCCCAATCAACACCGCCGCTTACTACCAGCGATGTGTCACACTCAATTTGCGGGACGGTGGCCGTGGTCCACCGGCGACCGTGTTGACAACACCTGCCTGTTGCAGCGTTAACAGCAGGCAGTTAAGCCAGATATAGACTGAGAATCGCGATTTCTGCCTACCCCACCTGCATTCGACGCCCCCGTTAGGGGTGTTCCCGTCTGAATATTGCCATGCTGTTTGGTACGGAAAAACTAGAATAACTTGGCTACCCGATGGTGAACAAAATTCGAAGATATGTTTGTTCGTTTTAACAGAATGTACGAACGTGACAAACACACAAACAGACAGACACACGCACACCGCATGACGACGCGGCAAAAATGATTACAAAAATCGAATAAGTTAAGTGATAATATGCAATACAGTGCGTGTTCATCGTGTTGTACAGCGACAAAACTTGAAGTTTCTACTATCTACAGTTGATCAATGCTAACGTGGCACTGGACCACGAGTCACTGCTGGACCGAGTGTCTATGACAAATATGTTTGTTTGTTGATGCATTGCAGACTATAACACAACGACACAAAGAGGCCTAATAACCTGTAACTTTGTCTACATGTAGAACACATTTCAGTGGCGTTGTGTTATTAACCTTGCTTATTTCAACCAGACTCAAACGGGCTGTCCATGATGTTCCAATAGTATACCCAATCAACGAGACTGCGCGGCTGGAAGCTGCATGGACTGAATAGATTCTGCTTATTGAGAGAACAAGTATGAATACGCCTGCTGTAGATAACATCGTCGTAGCTAAGTGATGCATGAAGCGACAACGGATCCCAGCCCAGTCCTGGTGCTCAGCGACGTTCGCTCGTTGTGGTTTAAACAGATCAACCGACAAAAACCGTCGTGTGTCGGACAGAGACGCGGAAAGAGTTTTTACGACGTGGTTCAGCGGAGCCTCGTTAACAACAATTTTCCATCAGAACGGCTCACTCTGGGCAGTAATCTGTGGACCGCAGTGCCGCTAGTCTGACAGCTACATGTAGCCTACGAGCGACACTGGCTGCTGTGCTGAGGTTCAAACTAATCCTTTAGCACTAATGACATGCGTATTTTAGTCACGTCGTCGACGAAAGTTCAATCACAGCTGAACGCTGATATTATTTTTACGTCATGATATCACGTCTCAAAAACATTTGGGGGACTTTGCCCCCAGCCCCACCTAAGAACGACATCCATTCCAGAAGCAGATAGAGATTTAGTATAAAGCTATTAGTGTAGCAGAGATTTGTCGTACGCGTTACAGTCTACGACACGTTGTTATAAGGTGAATCAACCCAACGGGACTACACTGTGTCTCTAAAAAACCGGACCGCTACCGTAACATAACTTCATCAATTCACAACATTTACTAATTATTTTGGTACAGACAGACCTTAGGCCCTATTCAATTCTCAATTGATATGATAAAAAGTTTTTAATTGGCTTAGAACCAGCTGCGTGGTTTCCATAACAGCTATAGCGACTTGACAAACCCGAACAGCGAATTTCTGGGCTAACTTCGAACAACGTATTATCGACCGGACAATAAACGAGTAGCAAAACGACTGTGCGCTGTGTCTAGGCGAAAAGACTGCACTTCGAACAGTTGCTGTAAGTTTTGACACTGCACAATGTTCCGATAGCAACGCAAATTGTTTAAAAGATTTAACTTTTCTGCTCATAAGGCAGCATCAACTGCATGTGGGATGACGCCTACTTAAAGACTGCTACGGTAACCACTTCAGCTAGTACACTGTTGTACAAAAACTGTCTTCTAATACTGAGGTTTATTCATTAAGTCGCTACTGTTGTTATGGAAACTGCGCAGCTGGTTCTAAGCCAATTTGAAAACTTTTACTGTAGTCAGTTGAGAATTGAATAAGGTCTACTCTACATCTACCAAAACTAATTAGTAAATGTTGTGAACTGGCGAAATTATGTCATTAGTCGTAGCTGTCCGGTTTTCTTGAAACACCCTGTATATACAGAATTTCTGTAACTATCACGCAGTAAGACTGGATTTGGCGTCAAATCGGCGCATCTAACGGCGGCTACAATAGCGCAGTGTAGTGCATAGGAATTGCACGAACAACGAGATGGACAGAGCGGATCGCTGTCTCGCCCGTGCGACTCTCGGCGCTGTCGAGACATAAATCTGTCGAGACCGAGAACGAGCGCTGTCCATGCACTAATGCAGCCAACGTTCGCTGGAAATAAATAAACTTAATTAGTGTAAAATGAAGGGTCTTCTGTTTACATATCTTTGTTTCTCTGTTTTCTTGCTTGCTTGTCGCTACTTGGGTCTAACGTAAACATGAACGCGTCTCCGGCGTTGCTGTGCTCAGCTGGAGCGCGACATAGGCATAGGCGCTGGTAATGCGTCAAAACTAATGATCACAGGGACTCTAGATTTTTGACACCAACTTTCATACCGTAAGTCCAGGGACTCCTAACCCTAACCCTGGAAAGCCTCGCGTGGAAAAACCTAGGTAAGCATGTATCCGTACTTACCACGTACAGGCAGATAACATTTCTGCGCTATTTTAGCGATGACACATGAAAGCGCTCGTCTAAAAAACCGACACTGCAAGCTTGGCAAGATCATCCACGGCCACGTCACTTAAAGAGCATTACCACACTTTGCGGTACAACTTCATGTATAGGGAGCGCCAAAAAAGTATCCCCTAAGGAAATTTGGTAATTTTTGAAAAACACATTTAAAGCTGTCATGCACAATTTTACGCACTACTTAGTCTATTATACGTAAGCAAACTACGTGTACTAATTTTCATTTTAATACGCACAATACTGACGAAATTAGACTGCTTTAAACATGACAACCCCACAGTTTTAAGGTTATTAAAGATGCGTAAACTGTCAGCGTAATCTGAACTAAAAATAAAAAAGACAAGTAGCTCTGCTGTTGCAAAGAGGCCTCGTGATGCTACGTGTCTGTCAGTAGTTAGCTTCAATTGTACAAAACGTCGAGCGCAGTCTTTTATTGTTAGTTACATACGCTACAGATTTATCACAGCGTCGTCTCCCGCCATCAACAAACACCATCGCTTACTACAAGCGATAAGTTTCACAACTTGCCACGGTCTTGCGGCACTGTGTTGATAACATCTAGCTGGTCGCAGCGTAGACAGCAGTCAATTAATCAATAGCCAGCTAGACGTCCAGAATAGCGATTTGCGCCTACTCCACCTACATTCGACGCTCCCGTTAAGGGGTTTTCGTTGGAATATTTGCATGACGTTTGGTACGGAAAAACTAGAATGTTTGGCTGCCCGACGGGGGAAAAATGCAGATACGATTACTCGTTTTGACAAAATTCGCGAACGTGACGGACGGACACACAGACACACGGACGGACGGACACCGCATGACGGCACAGGCCGCGCGCTTGCATAGCATCGCACGGCAAAAATGATGACAATTAACAAATATGTCGTCACGAAAATTACGTCACAGTGATGTCACTATTATGTTGAGATGGCATCAGGTTTATGTTAAATTTAAAAAAAGCATTTTCTCGTAAATCAAGACAAAATTCTCAAACGTAGCTTTCGCAGTGTTATCCATAGCCAAATAAAACTGGGCGAATTGAACATGTACGCCAATTGTATGTCAATTGAACATTTGTTCAACAGTCACACAAAACACTGTAATCGTATTATAGGGGCCTAGTCATAGTTCTATTCCGCGAGTCAGTCCACACTTTTCTGCAACTTATGTCATCAATAGTCTTTTAATACATGCGTTACGAAACCTTACAAGAAACTTAGCTATCGCTAACAGTTCGCGCTGAGCATCATATAACAGTCCTTCGCGCGCGTTAAACACGGCAGTAGAATTATTGCTCACACTTGAGCGTTGTATTGACTTCCTACATTAGGCTGTATAGGCCTATGCTGTATATTTGAAATACAGACAAGGAAACCGTTTATAGTACGTGAAATAACCTTTACTGGTGATGGTAAAGTGCAATATGCCACATATCACTTTCTATTAGTGATCGGTAGTAACAATGTGTCTATCTCATATCGTTTCTGAGATATTTAGCGTCAAATATTCGCGTGCCCCTGAAATCCGGGTTAGGGATCATTAAAGGTAATTGTAAATGGACACCATTGCATAGATCATACACGCTTCTTATCAGTGTGTCATTGTTTTCGCGTTGTGCGGTGCTGTTGCCAGAATATCTGTCTGTTCGTTTGTCTGTCTCTCACACGCCGGTACTCCGTCGAAACGACTAAACATATCCTCAAACGTCTTCCTTCGGGTAGCCACGCCATTCTAGTTTTCCTATTCCGACGTGCACCTAACGGGGGCGCCGAATGCAGGGGGTGTAAAAATTCGCGTTTTTCGTACCCAAGCTTTCGAATGGTAACCGTTTCAATGGCATTGAGTAACCTTGAGTGACATAGCGAAATATTCAAAGACACGAAGCATCGCGCGATCTCTCTGCGACAGCTAAGCTACTTGTAAGTATGTCGCTCACCTGTACCATTTTCGAGTTATTAGACGTTGAGAAATATCGTGACCTTGATATCTGGGTTAGTCGTCACTCGGCCTGCGAATGCACGATATGCACGATCTGTACATCGTTGAACTCCACAGACCCGCAGCTATGTTGTTGCCGCTGATAACATGTTGTTTATCTTTATTCACTTCTACACAGCTAGCCCCGGAAAAGCTATATAGGGTAAGATAGTGCGTTACGGTCGTTCAAAGTCATTCAAGATCACCAAAATTGGTACCAATCGAAAGCCCATATACGACTTCCTATTAGTTTTCCATTGTAACTATGTGCCTATCTTCTATCGTTTCTGAGATACAACGATTTATAGGCAAAAATCAGCGTTTTTTGCCGTTCTCACCCACCGTAGTCTCGTTTGAAGACGTTGCAAGGACGTTCTGTGGGATCTAGTGTCAAAAACTAGAGTTCCTGGGCTGGCCACTCGACGGTGAAAACGGCATGATCATACGATCATTAGTTGTGAGTCAATACCACGCGTGACAGACGGACAGACAGACGGACGGTCCGACACGCCGTCTATAGCCTATAGATAAGTTGCGATCCGGCATAGCTGAGCGCGACAAAACTGCTTATAAAATATTTTAGCCAGCATTACTTAGTACTCTGCGCTATTGGGATCGCTTTTCCGTCTGTCTGTCTTTCCGTCTGTCTGTCTGTCTGTACACGCGTGAGTTGTGAATAAACATCGGGAAATTTTGCAGTATCTACACTGCCCGGTAGGCCAGGAATCTGGCTCGAAAACATTCGCAACCGTTTTACCCAGTGGGTTGCGTAGAAGGAATATGAAAATTGAGATTTTCAACCAACATCTTGCTTTATCTCGGAAACGATACATAGTATGGTCATAGTTAAAATGGAAGGCGAACAGGAATTCGTATGTGATCTATCGAATGGCGTCGGTTCCAATGATCGTGAAAGGTCATGACATTCGCCAATGTCATAGGCCTACGACGCACCATTCAGCAACAATCCACGAACATGACCAACCAACCAACGACCAACCAACCAACAACGTCATGACAACGTCTGCCGCAATATCTGCGGTTGTACATAACGTACAGTATACCATCGAGCCATTCGTATCGTCTATTGAGAACGTGCCACGACCACAGTGAATACCGGCGACCTTCCCGAAAGTAGTGGAACAGTTGTTGGAAATGACGATGCACCGGCGATCTTCTGTGGAAGAACGATTTCAGCTCGCACTGCAGTCGTAGTAGTCTTCAGGGTTGAGACCGTTTACCCAGATGAATGTGGCGGTTAATACGCGTTGAAAGTGCCATACGCACACATGGTCGTTACTGGTGATTAGTTATGGTATGTATAGTACTGAAAATAATTTGATATTCTATAGATTTGTGTTGTTGATAGTTGATGAATGTTGACTCGCAGTCACACCCAGTCCACTGCAAGCAACCTTGAGCAAGTTGCTAACCTACTGTGCGCTCAGGCCAACTCAGCCTTTTACCCTCAGCGGGATGGGAAATGAGTAGTAGCTATGGCTACAAGGTGAAGGCCTAGTGTGGCTGATTGGACGATGGCATGTCTGCTAGCTGCACCGTGGGTCCAATTGTCCGTTAGCGCGGGCAATGGATGGCCACATAATGCGCTGCAGCATCATTGGCTCATGCCAATTAGCTGCCACTTCCGAGATTGTAAAGCGTTGCTGGTCACGAGTCTGACTCATGTAAGTGGCGCTATAGCAGGTGTCCAGACCTTTACATTTACCTTTACCTTTAATCGGCATGTTAACACGACATATTGAATCTGCCCAATCCCCAATGTATATTACGCGCCGTCTGCGTATGTTATATTTGTTTTAGAATAGCATGACAGATGAGTGGATACAGTTGACCGATAAGACAAAATAGGCTACAGTTGTTTTTATTACACGCAGAAATGCGTAGCCTATCTAGGAGGCATTGTTTCGATTTTCCTTCTACAGTCAATGTCTGTTCTTTGTTATTCTTTCACGCAACTTCAGAGCTGACTTTTAGCAAACGTCAGTCAAATTACTTCCTCAGTTATTGATTACAAAATACCGAATATGCAGTCGGCATGCCATGCAGTCTACATTCAAAGGGGCAAATTATTTAATAACAGTTATTCGGCAAGCAAGTTGTCTGTGTATTCGACAAAATACACTCCTTGTACGGAGACAGACAGACAATGACAATCTAGACTGCGAAGGGCGGGCCACCAAATAAGAAACGTACCAGTGACTCTTCAGGGTCCTTGGACCTGTTACGGCCACCCGACGTTGCCGCACTGTAATTCATGGTGTCGTCGATTAAAACGGTGCAATACAATACGACTGTTCGCCATCAGATCATGACGCCTTGCCCAGTGCAGATGCCGGCGTGATGCTGAGAGCGCGAGTTGATGATGCTGAGGACGTCACTGTATCACTCACTGACTGCTGCGATGCTTACAGCCTTCGCTGCGTGTGACGCACTTGCTATGCGTTATAGCAACCACTATGCGCTGTGGTTTCTCTTAAACTAGACAAAATCCACCCACCGATAGCAATAACCTGCGTGCCCCAGTCACGATTTTTGCCGCGCGATGCTATGCAAGCGCGGCCTATGTCATCATGCGGTGTAGTCTGTCCGTCTGTCACATTCGTGAGTTGTGAATAAACATAAATCTTAAAAAAATTTCCATCGGGTAGCCACGCCATTCTAGTTTTTCCGTGCCAAACGGCATAAGAATATTCCGACGAAAACCCCCCTAACGGGGGCGTCGAATGCAGTTGGCGGCAGAAATCGCGATTCTGAGCCTATGTCTGGATTGACTGCGTGCACTGTTCTCAACATCAAAACATTTCCTGCTACGCCAACTTCGTGGCGTGGTAGGAAATAAGTGGATGCTCAATAAATCTGTTTCACGTGGTTGTTACTAAAGCTTACGGTAATTTACTACTTGGCATATGTAATCATTTAACTTGAAATTCAATATACACTGCAAGTTTTCACTCATGTTCGACCGTGTGATTCGAATGAGACAAAATGGTCGCCGCCACGTGCCGTGAAAATGATTTATGGATGCACTGCTGTCTCGACTCTGACACACTCTGTATTCAACGACGTCAATTAAGTTTATTTTTTTAGTATTTTTGTTGTATAATTATCTCGCCATAGCGTAGCGTTTGGCGTGATATTAAGTTTGCTTTTTTTGTTTTTGTTTGTTTGTTTGTTTGTTTGTACGGTTGAGGATATCTCAACGCAGGATGGTGCGATCGGCGTAAAATTTTGGCTCAGGGTAGAGCAAACATCATGGACGGGAGCGAGGTAGTTTGGGGGTTGGCGGCCCCCGGCGGGCGGAAAAAGAGGCAAATGAAATTTTCGTTACTATGGGAGTCAATGGGGAATTTTTGCATTTTGGCGGATATCTCAGCAACGCGTGCACGGAT
>Ga0209149_1001281_pt1 | contig 12459 bp, 8 predicted proteins | sample WorMetTyACAVOLI2_FD_187423 | JGI IMG/M metagenome (GOLD analysis project Ga0209149, IMG submission 187423) | Marine gutless worms symbiont microbial communities from Max Planck institute for Marine Microbiology, Germany - Olavius algarvensis... ... | reverse complement strand
ATATGACATAACTTCATCATGTCACAACGTTTACTAATTATTTTTGGCACAGAGAGACCTTATTCAATTCTTAGTTCATTAAGTTAAAAAGTTTTCAAAATTGGCTTAGAACCAGCTGCGTGGTTTCCATAGCAACAGTAGCGACTTGACGGTTTGTATCTCAAAAATCGCACCCTGCATGCGATATTTTGCCATAACTCGATCAAAAGTTCTTTAATTTAAATAAAATGTCAGAGATAACATGTGCTCAGTATTCTTAATTAAACCACAAAGCTACAAAAAGTTGTTTTTGCAGCAGTGTACCAGCTGAAGCGAGTTACCGTAGTAATCCTTAACTGCGCGTTATTTCCAGTGGCGTTCATCCCTATACCTTGATGGCGCAGCTGCGTCATCGTCAAAATTGGGGGAAAACAAAAAAAATTAAGTTTGACACTTCGCGGAAAGCAAAGTGAGACGTGAAATGTTGCCGAGAGCAACAAACATAGCGTTAGAAAAGCAGCTGTTTCAATGGCAAGAGTGCCAGTAGAGATGTTATAGCTGACACTAGGACCATGAATGCATAATGTTTTGGGGTTTGGCAGTGTACGTGGCCCGTAGCAAGGTAGCCGAGATGAGTCATCTGTGCCAACGTACACCCAAAATACGATCGTTTGTATCCACTTCCGCTTCACATACCTCCTCCCGCCAACCCATATTTCCTACACTAGCATGCCATCTCAGTGGGGATCGAGGGTCGTACCCGATAACCCGAAAGTAGGCTTGGACCGGCCTGGTTTATTTCGCATCAAAGTGGACATGAACTAGGACTTGTAGGCGAGTAGGCTGGCCTACTGTTATTGCCCTATTCAGTTAAACACACACAGAGTTACTGTTTATTAACCGTAAGATTAACAATGACTCAACTATCGAGACAATACACGTGAGTCAAAAAAACTGGACCATTTTTCATTTGAGCATAACTTTGGCAAATATTGTCCGATTGTAATAATTCTTTCACTGTTGCAGACAGACATTAACTGCAATAAAGTGTACCATAAAAATGTACCACTACACCTCAAATCTGTTAGTGCACTACTTTGTTAAATGAACAACAATGTATTGACCAACGTTGCTGGCATGATTTCGTAATTAAAGATGTAACAGTCAAACAAGGCACATTGAATGTAACAGATCAAAATCAACATTGTCAGTTCACAGGCTGTACTCGAAATGTGCATCGAGCGTGTGTCCATGCTAAAGCATGGACATGGGCACACGCTCGATGTCTTCCTCGCCACTGGTCAATAGCCTCATTAAAAATCGACTGTTCAAGACCGCACCAGGCATCGATGAGCCGCCGTTTCAATTAATCCACACCATGGATTTGTCTGCACGAGTAGCCCAATCATGCCAGTTTTATGAGTATCAAACACCTTTGCGAAGTTCCAACGGGAGTCATTTCCTGCTGCGGCGCTAAATACAGGTGCGGTATAAAAATTTTGCGATTTTTCACAAACAAGTCGCTATATCACGCAAACGATGCAAGAAAGCACCATAGTCACTATGGAAGGCAAATAGGTAACCGTATCGAATAGTACCAGTTTGAATGATCTTGAGTGACTTCTAGCCCAGATTTCAAGGTCAAGACAATATTCAACGTCAAATGACTGGACTAATAGTAAGTCGAACATAATCATCGTGTGGGGCCGTTTCCAACGACCTTCAGTGACCCTAATGTAGATTTCAAAGTCGCAGAGTTACTACAGATGCGCTCGACGTATTGTGTGCGCAGCTGACGCGCGATCTGTTTGCGATAGCTAAGTTTTCTCTAATATGTGCTGATAATATTGGGTTGTTACAGCTTACAGCTGATGAAAAACAGAAGAAGCGCGAGATTATTCATATAAAGTAGTTTCATGTCAGTAAATTTATTGCAGCATTACACCGTTGTAAGTCTGCGAGGACAATAGCAAGCGTGACGTCATACTGCTGCTGTTGCTGTTGCAGCTGCGGCGACGATCTGAGACTGACGTAATCATTGCACGGCGAGACGACGTGTCGCGCGGCGCTCATTGGTCAGCAAGCAGTCAGTGCCCGCCGTGCCACATTGCTCAGCATCGCATAGCTGAGCATAGGGGCGTTCCCAGCTACCGTAGGCCTACCAAAGACGTTCTTGGCACTGCAGTACTTGAGTTATCGCAGATCGTTCACTGATGCAGCGTCTATGTATGACTGCATTGACTGCACTCAATAATACAGCAATAAGCGTGGTCAGCAGCTGTCTGTGCACGTTGCAGCGTGACAGTAGTCAAAGCTGTTTGGCGTAAGAATGTTGACTGATGATAGCTTTACGTCCGGAGGCTCTCTTAGCTCGTCAATGGATTTAGCAACGACTTCAGACTCGCCACTAAGTCTTACTTCAAAGGTATATACACTGCGATTTGTAATCTGGCAATTGTTCGATATCAGTTCACTGTCGTGTTGTACCTTCGGTTTGATTTCAGGTCAGCAACGTGAAATAAGAATTAATTAGCGATACTAATTATGTGAAAAATCGTGCGAAACTATGGATTATGAAAAAGTGACAATAAGCATAACGGGAAATATTTGAGAGCTTGGCTGATTGACGACATACTGATGGCTGCCGACACGTTCTGTGCAGTTTATCGCTAACAGCTGTGTCGTGGTTTCCGAACGAAGTGAATGATCGGAACATGAGTGTTACTGTTGGTTGAAGAACGGAGACGCTGTATAGGCTACAGTGCAACGGTGGTTAGAATAACAGTTTCAAAGTAATCAAAACTGCAATTCGTGGTTACAACCGATAAGGATTTTCAGCAAGATTTAGCTAAAAGTTTTACGTTAAATTTTTGATTTTCATGAACATCCTACACCATTCTATGAAACACTTGTGGGTAGAACTGCAATGTAAATGACAATAATAGGCTACCGTGTCCGACAGTACTTTGGACATCTTTGACAAATTCAAATATATAGTGTAATTTTTTGCAAGAAATATCACGAAGGTAATGCGAAACTACTAACACAACAGTGACAATGACAATGATGGACCAAATGACAAGAACGGAAAATGCAAGATCTGACAATGATGGATCAAATCGTAGGGGTAGAAAATGCAAGACCTGACAATGACGGATCAAATCGTAGGGGTAGAAAATGCAAGACCTGACAATGATGAATCAAATCGTAGGGGTAGAAAATGCAAGATCTGACAATGATGAATCAAATCGTAGGGGTAGAAAATGCAAGATCTGACAATGATGGATCAAATCGTAGGGGTAGAAAATGCAAGACCTGACAATGATGGATCAAATCGTAGGGGTAGAAAATGCAAGACCTGACAATGATGAATCAAATCGTAGGGGTAGAAAATGCAAGATCTGACAATGATGGATCAAATCGTAGGGGTAGAAAATGCAAGACCTGACAATGACGGATCAAATCGTAGGGGTGGAAAATGCAAGACTTCACAATGATGGATCAAATCGTAGGGGTAGAAAATGCAAGACCTGACAATGATGAATCAAATCGTAGGGGTAGAAAATGCAAGACCTGACAATGATGAATCAAATCGTAGGGGTGGAAAATGCAAGACTTGACAATGACGGACCAAAAGTGCAGGTCCTGCCAATGACTGGCCAGTCATTGCAAGCATTCGCCCGCCAACTTTGAGTCTCGTCCTTGGCTGCCATGGCGACGGTGTGGGCAGTCGAAGCTGCGAATGACGTCACGCGCACAAGCAGCGCGACAAACAGGGTTGAGGCACCTCATGACATACGCCCATCTTCAGTACTCAACACAGCGCAATGAAGAACAGCGTTCGTACTTTGATGTAGGCCAACATTTTCTTTCCTACGTCGGTTTAAATACAGTAAGTACCCATGCTTGTGAACATTCAGAAGTCAAAACTCCTACGTTCTGAAGACGACTTGCTCCGTCAGTGTCAGGTCTTGCATTTTCAGTCTACCCCAAAGTGCTTCTGGTAGCCACGCCCACGATTACGACTAACAAGCTAAATATATTTATTTCAGCACTGCACATTGTCGCTATTTTTCAGTTCATCGCTTAGTTTTGCAATGTTGTAAGCTTTCATTTGAGTACTTTGTAGCATTCTGGGCCTTCTAATAAAAATTTTAGTTCGCACATGCTTTTCCATAGACTGACATAGATATTTATCAACAAGAAACTCGTAAGTAAGTAAGTAAGTAAGTAAGAGTATTGATAAGATGCAATAATAAAAAAGTCACGAGGCGCCGATGAGATAGGCGAACGTTACGGGGAAATTGAGTATAAGGACGGTAAAGATTCACAACCATGGCGTGACTCAGGCGGTAATTAAAATTTCCCCGTAACGTTCGCCTATGTCATCTACTGATGAGTTTCTTGTTATAGTTTTGTAGTTTGCAGATATGCAGTTGTGATCTAATTAGATTTTTTTGCATGGCATGGTATTACAGGTGCTCGTGGCACTTCACTATTGGTAGAAATGTCAATACTTGCTCGGTTCGGTATAATTTTACAGTCAGTGAGTTTCTGGCGGGGATTGTCGATGTTAACGCTGCGGTGAGACAATATTGCTGTAATACTGAGACTGAACACCGGGTCTGAATGTATCAGTTTACGCATGATTTAATAGCGTGTAGGGATTGGCTGAACAAAGACAGTAGATGTATTTTATCAATAAATGAAATATGTGATGTTATTAATTTTCAGCAGTTAATTCATTTATACGTGTTTGCAGGCATGTCTGCTTTGATTTGATTTGGATCTTTTTTTCTGTTTTATGTGTTTTGTGTGTGTACTCTGTGTACGATTTCATAATAAAACTAGAAGGGCACTCGGTAGAGCGCATTTACCTCCGACAAAGGTCTTCCGACGCCGCAGTGAATAAAACCATTGTAAAACCACGGCTCGCTCGCTCGCTCGCTCGCCGCCGTGGGATTTTACCGACGTCAAATTGCGCGTAGCACCGCAGCTCGCTGGCAGCCCATAGCCAGGCTGCAAAGTTCCGTGGCCTATACGATATCGGAGAAAGCAATCCGGTTCCGGGATCCGGACTATGATCCAGATCGGGCTCAAAAGTTAATCAGTTCGTCCATGTCCCGACATCTGTCGGCACGCAACATTTCATCCAAATCCATGTATGTACGCGTTTTTGAGTAATCTTGCTAACAGACAGACAGATAGACAGACAGACAAACAGACAAACACGGGCAATAATATGTACCTCCTATTTTGTCGGAGGTAATAAAAAATAAACTAGAAGGGCACTCGATAGAGCGCGTTTACTTTTTAAAATCACGGCTCGCTCTAGCGGCGAGCCGACGCGGGATTTTCCCCGACGTAAAATTCTGCATAGCAGCTCGCTGGCAGCCTAGGCAAAGCTGCAAAGTTCCGTAGCGTATACGATATCGGAGAAAGCAATCCGGTTCCGGCATCCGGACTATGATCTAGATCGGGCTCAAAAGTTAATCAGTTTGTCCATGTCCCGACATCTTTTTATGTATGTATGTATCTGTCAACACGCAACATTTCATTCAAACCAATGCATGCGTTTTTGAGTAATCTTGCTAACAGACAGACAGACAGACAAACAAACACGGGCAAAAACACGCACCTCCTCCTTTGTCGGAGGTAATAAGCCACATAATCGGGTATCGTTGCATCATGCAGTCCAGTTGGTAAAGTAGCGGTCATTGTCTGTATTTATGTCACATGAAGTCCGTTCGCATCTTTGCCTGGAACTGCAGGTCAACTATCAGCAGAGGCGATCTTAATTTGACCTGATCCCAGCAGCCATTTGTCACAATCCAACTGCGTGCGACATAACGTTCATGTTATTAGGCGGAAGCGGTCGTAGTGGCCAATACGTCTTGTCGCCGTGACGTTTCCTAGATAAGCGTCGTGTCAGTCTTGTCTCTACTTGACTACTTGAGAGCCCTCTCATGCCAGCAGTACAAGAACTTGGCATATTGTGATTAAGCAGCACATTTCAATCATCCACTGACCCATTCATGCTTTTGACTTATGTTAAAATTTGCAGTTGTCAGTTACACAACTTGTTATTTTCTGATGATTTCATGGATCATTTCGATCATGTGAACATTTTTAAAGTGTTGCTGTGTTTTGTTTACTGTCTTCTCATTTTGGTTTGTGCATTGTGTACTGTGAGGCTCTCTAGTTCTATAGTGAATTGGCTTGTTATGCCTCCACCAGGCCAGACTGACCCACAATTTTGCCCCCCCCCCCCACCCTGTCCAATGCTGTCGCATGGTTTCTCTGAGGCAGCTGAGCTTCTTGTAATAATTCTTTTACTGCTGCATTTAGCAGTGAACGGTGGATGCAGCTGAAAGTAAATTAGGTCCTAAAACCTTACCTCAAATCTGCTGCCCAACTTATTATCTCCGACAAAGGAGGAGGTACATGTTTATGCCCGTGTTTGTTTGTTTGTCTGTCTGTCTGTCTGCTATAAGCAACATTACTCAAAAACGCGTGCATGGATTTGCATGAAATGTTGCGTGTCGACAGATGTCGGGACACGGACGAACTGATTAACTTTTGAGCCCGATCCGGATTATAGTCCGGATGCCGGAACTGGATTGCTTTTTCTGATATCGTATAGGCTACGAAACTTTGCAGCCTTGCCTAGGCTGCCAGCGAGCTGCGCAGCTACGCGGAATTTTACATCGGGATAATCCCACGTCTGCGCGCCGCTAGAGCGAGCCGTGCTTTTAAAATGGTTATATTCATTGAGCCGTCGGAAGACCTTTGTCGGATGTAAATGCGCTCTACCGAGTGCCCTTCTAGTTATCGCAGTTCGCTACATCTTTTCACATCAAAGCAAATAATGTAAGTATACAAGTAGCTCTGCTGTCGCAAAGAGGCCGCGCGATGCTTTGTGTCTGTCAGTAGTTAGCTTCAGCAGTACAGAACGTCGAATAAGCTTAGTCTTTTATTTTTAGTTATACGTAGGCTACAGATTTATCACTGCGTAAAGTTAAATGCGGTGTTCTGTTGTCTATGGCGTAACGTCGAGGCTTCTTGTCATAAATATTTCGTCGTCTTCTCCCGCAATCAACACCACCGCTTCCTACCAGCGATGTGTCATAACTTGCGAGACGGTGGCTGTGGTCCACTGGCGACCTTGTTGACAAAACCTGGCATGTTGCAGCGCTAACAGCAGATATAGGCTCATAATCGCGATTTCTGCATACTCCACCTGCATTCGACGCCCCCGTTATGGGGGTTCCCGTCGGAATATTGCTATGCCGTTTGGCGTGGAAAAACTAGAATGGTGTGGCTACCCGATGGTGGAAAAACGTTGATATGTTTATTCGTTTTGACAGAACGTGACAGACACACACAGAGAGAGAGAGAGAGACAGACACCGCATGACGGCATAGGCCGCGCTTATGCATAGCATCGCGCGGCAAAATGGCGTCTGTTCGCCTGCCTCATTAGTTTCATCACTTCGCGACAACAGACCAACACCAATAACTAATGTTTTCCTACAGGGCGGGGGTAAAAAGTCCACAGCCCGTTTAGTTTGATGCCAGTGAGAGACCACAACTCGATCAGCAGTCTCTAGCACAGATCAAATCCAGCTTTAGTCAGAATTGCGACTATATAATAAACAGCAACGATTCCACCATATTACAACAAATCGCAAAAGTTGCGAGTTCTTAGTCGTAGCATATTCATAAGCGTGCATCAGCTAGTGACCGACGCGACGTCGCTGATTGACTGCCTTGTTATCCGCCTTGCTGCAGTGTCGTCACGATTTCCTCCCTCGTCACCATGGCCACCAGCACCAACAGCAGCAGCCGCAGCTACAGACCAACAGGAACATCGGTCGTACGACGTCGACTCATGCATCTAATACGATCTGTCGTTTAGAGACGTTGGCATGCAACGATCGAATAAGTTATCAGCGATTGATGTCTCAAATATTACATCGATTTCGCATTAGCTGCATCTCCAGCTTAATCCATTCATCTGTAAACAACTCACAGCGCCAGTTTCGCTTAATAGTTTTGCTTCATATGAAACTGTCTTGTCTTAAAAATCACTCCGTAAACTCAGTGTGTAAGTTAAACTACAAATTACAAACTGTTTCGGCGATGCTGTAGAATAAACAGTCGTTCTGTAGACGAAACAGTCGCTCGACTAAACTTTAACGCGAAGTTGTCGATCTGTACTGTGACAAATCTAGTTGGACTGTCGGAGATAATGTTCACTGTAGTAATCCAGAGTAAAACCTCATTTGATGCCTACGCTTGAAAAAACAAGAAGCTCAACAGTGGCAGAGACAACGCGCTATGCTTTGCGCATAAAATGCTACGAGAAGTTGACCAATTGCCACGTTACACCTCTATACATTGTTTCTATGCACTTTCTCTCAAACTTCATTTGTGTTTACTGTCTTGGTAATAGATGACGTTGAATGACCTTAAACAGCTATTCAAATGTCAGAAGTTGTATAATATACATCTACAAATACTAACAAACGACTAAAGCAAGTCTTAATATAAGTTGGTTGTAATGCGTTCGAGTCACTGTACTTTATATATTTTATTATCATTTCTATTATTATTTCTTATTTCGTTTATAACGTTATGGAATTTTTTAAACAGTTTACAGTCAGTAACATTTTTTAATTTTTAAAATTTCATTGAGATGAATAATTGGATATGAAATCATTGCCTTTTGACGTGTTACGCCAGAGCGTTGACAACGATGACGTCATATCATCCGACATCAATAGCGACATTTGCTTCAGCTGCAGAAAGCCGATAAAGGAACGTCATCTGCTCAAAGTGCGAGGTTTTCATCGTCCGTGGCACGTGCGCTGCCTGCGCTGCAGCGTCTGTCAAGTGCCACTTGACCGTGAAGCATCTTGTTTCTATCGCGGACGTAATATCTACTGCCGTACCGACTACATCGGATACAGGTGTGCACATTTTAACAAGACATTCGGCTACGGCCGACAAAACGCGCGCCATCACGTGGTGCAGTGCAGTCACACATATTACGCATATGCGGAATGTTGTGTGTTAAATTACCTACTTACTCACTTAAGCGGAAAACACCACAGCGTATGTGCCACGCCCACTCCGCTCTGTCCACAACCAACTAAGTCAGCTTGTAATCCGTCAGTATGACCTATCACGGTTGTTCAACATCATTAGTTTTGATACCAGTCGAAAGCGCGTATGCGATTTCCTATTAGCGAACAATGCTAATTTTGGTCATATTTTACACCGTTTCCGACATAATTTCATTGCAGTATTCAAAATTGGCAATTTCACGCTCTCTGCGACCATTTAACCGCTCTGCGTACGATGACATCTCAAAGTTTGTCGCTGAAATCTAAAGGCATAGGCATGATGTCATCTTTCTGCTGCTGACAGTTAACACCAGGCAGTGTAAAACAGTGACAAAATGGCGCGTTATGGCCACTTAAGGCCATCGAAACTGGTAACAACTGACAGCCACTATGTGATTACCTATTAGTGGTTAAAGTAACCTCTTCTACCGTTTCCGATATAATGAACGAAAACTCTAGAAATCGCCGTTTTTACCAAACTCATTTAAGGGCCTCCCTCGAAGTGATCCAAACTGCCGCATGAATTTAAGAGTCCCTGGCTATCCGATGATGTAAAGCGCATAGTCATACATTAGTTTGTCTTGACCTGGTAGGCTGGTACGTACGGCTTGTGACGGACGGACAGGAGGACGGTGATTTTCATAGCTAATACGTGCTATGCATAGCTATGCTATGTCGCGCGTCAAAAACCACTGAAAAGTCCTATCGTGGCGCCGAATGGTTTGATCTGGTTTTAAGATGATGTTTTGGTTAATGCACCTACCCACCATAGACTTTTTATTTCCCGGACTGCCTCATGATAACGGGACTATCACGCTCATCAGTTTTATGTTTAGTTTCACATTTTAATTTTTTGTTTATTCCGTGTGGTAGACTAAGCTGGCAACCTGTCCACTTTTTACTGCACGTTAAATACACACTATTATTTCATTTTTTCTTTTAGTGTTTTTATTGATTGTGTGATTTTTTAATGTGTGGCTGCTTCGGCGAAATAAACGATGATGATGATTGTATCGTATCGTTCACTAATGACTATGATGTTGATGCCGTATTGCGATGAACTATTGCACCTTCACGTCTGATGAGACAAATAGGTGTAGCAGCATGACACAAATATTTTACGAAAGAAGTACGGACGATGAACTTGCTGCCGAATCTACCTGCGACTGTTTGGCGTCATGCATTTCACGGTTCAGACAGACTGAACAAGCACGTGACGCCTGACGACAGTGGCAGCCGGTCGGTCGCCAATAATGTCATGCAATGACTTTTCACGCGTCGCTGCCTCCTATTTAGTTGGTCGCTGGGTCAGCGTCACGCCCACTCACCACACGCATCCTCTGCCAAGCCTCCAGCAGTAGCAGCAGCAGCAGCAGCAGGGCGCCGGCAGCGGCGACGTTTGCGGCGTCAAAACGCACTAACGAGAGCGTCAGTGAAATTGAGCGACAAATTGATCAGACAGAGGAAGAGTGTGAGGTAGAGTGGGTAGGACAGCCACACCGTATTGGTATTCAGCAGCGAGTTGCGGCGATAATTGGGCTACTTGCGCGTGAATGAGCAGCACAGCCGGCCCATAGACAGCGACAATGCTACAAGAAGGCCAAGTTTGGGCGACTTGCCTCCCGGCACGCCTAGTGACCAATATGCCGCCTGCTCCGAGCTATCCGTCGAATATAAATCTAGTTGCCGTCTTCCGAATTACTTCCTACGAAGACTATTTCCATAATCATATTTTCTTGACTGCTGGGCCGAATGAGAGGAACATTCAAATCAATAGATCATGTTTGTCTTTCGTCTGCGTTATCTTTGTCCTATATGATTTAATTTTAAGCACCAAAAATTAATCATTAGGCGGTTTTAGGCCTCTGTATAAATTTCAATTTAACGATTGATATTTTAATTTTGTTTTTCTTATTGTTAAATTTTAACTGACATAAAAAGATAACACAACTTTAAACTGCTATAGTAAGCTTACTGAAACAAAACGTTTTCTGACGCTTATAATACACTCTTCGTTGTCTTAATGTTTCCCAACAGATAAGCTTTAATGTATTTTTAATTTTTGTCAAGTGTTTGTGACGTTCCGTGACGCGACGTCATGGCTGCGGACTTATGCTGAATGTTGTTTGTGGCGGACTGTTACTGTGGGGTCGGTGACGGCGAACTTCTTGCTTATTTACTGTGATATATACGTTTGTTTGGTTTGAAATTTTGGTCCATTTTAGATGTTGTTGATTCGAGAAGGTTGGTGAATGTGGTCACATGTATAATTAGTTGTATCGGCTCTGGTATATTCTGGAATGGATTTTTCGAGATGCCAGAGGAGTATATAATGGTCGAACATGCGGTTGATCGTTCTCTATCGTGTGAGCAGACGTTGTGTCGGTTTGTATGAGTGGGGTGGTGTACCGAATCCACGGTGGTGAATTCGGTGATTCTAGCCGGACAGTCGGCTGTGTGTGTGTGTGTGGGGAGTCATATATAGATGAACCCTTAGTTGGTACGGTAATTTGGCCTCAGATTGGGGAATTGCCGGTTCACCTTAATATAGGTGAAGAGTAGCTCTACCGGATAGTTTATGCCAGTAGAGTGAGTTGTTTGAGTAGTTGATACTCAGTGGTTGAGATTTGCGTAGGTCAAATCTAACAGTTGGGCAGTTGTCTTATACATAGATAAGAGCTGCGATAGTGTGTAGTAGTCTGACCTGATCCAGTTGTGATAGGTAGACTGTGTGTGTGAAGAGAACATTACGTTCTAGTTTGTCTTGGTGACAATAGTGATTGACAGTGAAGTGACACTTAGACTGTTTTACCTAGTTTCTAGGATTGTATTCACTTTTCTACTAATTATTGATTAGATGTTCATTATTGTTTATTGTTGATTTGAGTTTGTCGACTGTTTTACTTATAACACACAATTTTATTTTGATCCACGGTGTTGTAAGTTCTAAGACATCATAATTTAGCTACTCTGACTTTACCTCCGACATAAACGTCACAGTTTTTGGCGCTGCGAGCAGGATGAATAGTTTTTAGAGTAAAAATAATTGGTAGAATTGTGTTTTGAGTTAGTTTGGTGACTTTGAATAACTGTGTTGCTTGTGTATGTGTGAGCATTGCAGCTTAATCATATATTCCTGTTGATGATATATCATCTGACATATTTGATACTGGAAGGAGATTTCATAATATTCTTCTATTGTTATCATATTTGGAGGAACTTCCACCAGAAGACTGGACTTCGGTATACCTTCATTCTGTAATAGTTTAATATTTAGTTATTGATTTGGCTAAATTTTTCGTAAGATTTTGGCTAAATTCTAGGTTGATTCAAAATTTATTTTGAATCCAGTC
>Ga0209149_1001279_pt1 | contig 12461 bp, 7 predicted proteins | sample WorMetTyACAVOLI2_FD_187423 | JGI IMG/M metagenome (GOLD analysis project Ga0209149, IMG submission 187423) | Marine gutless worms symbiont microbial communities from Max Planck institute for Marine Microbiology, Germany - Olavius algarvensis... ... | reverse complement strand
TGATCGTTCCACTTAAGCGAATCATTGACAATAACACCGAGAAGCTTGAACTGCGATACTCTTTCAACTGTCAGATCACCAATAGTAGTCTGCACCGGCGGATTTCGTGACAGCGGCCTCAACACCATCTCTTTAGTCTTCCGAGTATTGATGTTCATCTTGTTGGCTACAGACCAATTGATCACGTATCGAACCCGCACTTATGACATTTTTCAGCCCAATTGTAGCCCAGAACAATAAACTGGTTTGTTTCTAATAACATCTAAAAAAATTGTAACTGTTCCACCAAAAATGAATTTTTAAAATGAATTTTTGCACAGCTGTCCTATCAAATGGGACGCTAGGCACTAATGGGTTTTAAAACCGCAAGAGCAACCGACCATTATACAGCAATTATCAATACCGTGATTGGTACACTAGCCGTTGATGGGTGGGCTGTTACATTTGGTACAGTGAGGAGGGGCCTACCCATCAACAGCCAATGTACCAACTTTATCTTATTCGACGTGGCACTATAATTGCTTCTGCACTCTACAGGGTTAACAAGCCGTTGATTATTCTCGGTATCACTTCCAGTCTCAACCTCAGACTTGAACCATACCTATATAACTTAAACTGTATTTACCAAAAATTTTGGACTTCCTGAGTCTGTCAGGTTTAAAAAAACTAAAAAGCTAAAAGCTAAAACTTCTACTTTTGCCAGCCGTGACGTAAAGTCAACGCTATGTTCGTGGTTAGTTTTTTTTATCGTAAGCTGTCTAATCTTTGACTTGCTGCATGTTGACGTGGCGTGGTAGATAGCTGATCAGCGGTATCACAGCGGACCGAATTGTTGGTATTCTGGCTGACCACCCAAGCAGCCAGCTGCGTGCGGCGTCCTGCGCGGTCGTCACTCAAATAGCTCGGTGCCGCGAGTCGAGTCGATGTTAAGACGGCGAACGTCGTCGAGCGGACGCTGTGTTCAAGCACCGACCGTCAACACGCGCAGTCTTCCCGCTCCAAGGACTTCGAGGTAACGTCGGTTGTACTGCGTCTTGCCGAGTAGGTCTCGTCTTTTAAGCGTTCTGTAACATCGTTATCAAAACTGTGATTTCTTTGTCTACAGATTTGGAATTCACTTTTTTCCGTTTTATCATCGTAGTTTCGCTGACTGTAAAAATACTAATGCATTAAAAAGTCAAATATAGCGGGTTGTATGTCGTACAAATTTGTGAAATGCTGTTTGCTGACATAAAAACGGCTAACAGCTTGTGCTTATTGGGCTATATAGTGCCTCTGATTTGTTCACTACTATAACGCTTTATAAATCTATTTACTTACTTACTTAATGACTATTTAATATTTCACTATAGGAAACGTTCTGCGAATGACAACAAACTGCCGACTGCAGTGATAATGTGTATGCATTTGTTAACACAAAACAGCACGCTCCAGGTCAGCCTAAGTTGTAGGAAATAATATAAATGCGCTTTTATTTAAGATTATGTCTTAAATAATCGCTGAAACTTTTGCGACACATTCCTGTCGATTCTATTAAAATCCAGTTCCGTTGGTTGTACGTTTTTATCGTGCGCGATATTGATACAGCAATGCTGTCCGTCCGTCTGTCTGTCACGTACCGATATTGTATTGAAACGGCATATAACACAGCATCATACTTTTTCAGCGTATGGTAGCCCATCATTCTAGTTTAAACACCTTTTCGAAAATCCAATGAGGTTTAGACGTTGAATAGAGATTGGTATAGAAATTTCGCAATTTCTGTCAAATCGGCCTCACAGCAAGCAACCAAGGTGTTACAAATGTTCCTCTCCGTGAAAAACTATCACCAGTGAAATTTATGCTTGCGGCAACGGCCATCAGTGACCAGTATCCCTGTCCCATATTCTTCTCCCCTGTTATTATTTTGCGTGAGTTGCTGACGCGCGATCTATTACCGATAGCTAAGTTTCTTGTTAGAAAATGATCTGCACCACTGGCTGGCGACTTGCAATATCGTATACTTTGTATTACGATGCTTGCCGTTTTTGTGAAGATTAACGGAATTTTAAAAATAAAGTTTGTACTCTTGATACTGGTGAATAAAGATGTTCAATATAGTCGATGTTTGTAAATAATTGTAGAATTTTTTAAATTAAACATTAAGCCGCTTTTGCATCTCTGCAAAATTGCAGTTTTCGTCGAGGGTTACGCAACCTCCGCCACGATAGTTTAAACTGTTATATTGTGTGCATCACAGCCACCAACCATACTCTGAGGCACTAGGAAGTCTCTGCCGTAATGAATTCGTCATAATGACAGTAGACAGTACATAAAAAACAGATATAAAAATGAGAAAAAAGAGATATAAATGTAGGCCTACATGAGAACACAAATAAAAAGAACTATGTTAACGGTGTCGACTTTCTACTGCATCATAAAAACAACTGAACACACAACATTACTGGCAGAGCACTCAGCACTCACTGATCAGTCACTTAGTCAAATTTCCTGCATAATGTCAAAAATTCAGCAGAACGTTTAAAAACAGAAAAACACACATTCAAGCAAACGTTATTCTGTCTTAGTAGTTTATGCAAAAACATTAGTTTTCTAAAACTGTAAATATGAGTAAAATTCAAACGTCCATGCACATAAAAATTGCAATTCCTTTACTGACTGTCACACCTGCATCCGAAAAACTTTTCTATAAACATTGTTATCACATAAAAAAAGATTCAGAGAACTTAACAGATACGAAACGCCCTCCATCAAGCTACTCGGTACCACGATCTAGTTGTGCGTACTGTAAATTTTCCCCTGATCCTCATGGTTCCTATAAAATTTAACAAAACCGACATTGCGGGCCTATTCACCAAATTAATGTCGTCGGCAGTTGCAAAGGAAAGCCGGTATGGTCACGTAGCTCTGCTGTCGCAAAGAGGCCGCGCGATGTTTCGTGTCTGTCAGTAGTTAGCTTCAATAGTACAAAACTTCGGGCAGAGTCTTTTACTGTTAGTTACGTAGGTTACAGATTTATCACTGCGTGCAGTTAACTACTGTTCTGTTGTACGTTAGCGTTACGTCAAGGCTTCTTGTCGTAAACATTTCGTCGTCGTTTCCCGCCATCAACAAACTCCGCCGCTTACTACCAGCGATAAATATTACAATTTGCTGGACCGTGTTCCGGCGGCGCCGTTTTTACCACGCGATGCTATGCATAAGCGCGGTATATGCCGGCATACGGTGTCTGTGTGTGTGTCTGTCTGTCTGTCACGTTCGTGAGTTGCGCCAAAACGAATAAAATATCTTCGAAATTTTTCCACCATCGGGTAGCCAAGCCATTCTAGTTTTTTTTATTACCAAACGGGGTGGCGCTATTCCGACGGAAACCCCCCCCCCAACGGGGGCGTCGAATGCAAGAGGGTATGAAAAATGACGATTTTCGACCAATATATCGCTCTATCTCAGAAACGGTTATAGTTAGATGGGCACATGCAGCGAGACAATTTGTAAGCATCAAATTCTCTTTCCATCCATACAACATTTAGCGTGATTGCCCAGAGGGCGTTTCCAGGGGAAACAAAAATGTGGGCTGCGGTACGTGAAAACAGCGATTTTTTGCACTTGCGGTTCGAATAACTGGGAAACTGTTGAAGATAGATGGATACATGCTGCGAGGGGTTTGGCAAGCACTGAATTGTCTTTTTATTCATGCAACGTTTGGCGTGATTGCCACAGGGGCGTCTCCAGGGCAAACAAAAAATAAAGGCCGGGTACGTAAAAATGACGATTTTTTGCAATTGTGGTTCGAATAACTGGGAAACTGTTGTAAATAGACAGCTGACACACTAAACGCGCCTTATCCTCCGAACGCAAAGGCCTACGAACTTCAAACTTGGTAGACGGACGGAGGCTAGATTTGCGAAAGTCACCATATTAATCCTTCTACTTAGAGCAGCCTTCAGCGACTAACCAAAATACTCAACAACACGAGGCATCGCGCGGCCTCTCTGCGATAGCTGAGCTTCTTGTGATAATACCTAGCCGGTCGCAGCGTTGACAGCTCGCAGTGGTAAAGCTCAGAATCGCGATTTCTGCCTACCGCACCTGCATTCGACGCCCCCGTTAGAGGGGTTCCCGTCGGAATATTGCTATACCATTTGGTGTGAAAAAGCTAGAATTGCTTGGCGACCCGAGGTGAAAAAAATTGAAGATATGTTTATTCGTTTCGACAGAATCCACGAACGTGACAAATAGACACACATACAGACGGCATATGCCGCGCTTATGCATAGCATCGCGCGGCAAAAATCCGCGAAGAATTGTCGTGCGCCCACTTATGAAGAATATTTTGGCCAGAAAATATGCGCTAAGCCTATTGGATAAAAAGTAAAAACTGTAGGAGTGGGACGAGATAGGCGCGGGTTACCCAGCAACCCATACACGTAATGTTGCTTTACGTTACTCAAATATTCCCCAGATGGCGCCACCAGCTATACATGCAGGCAGACAATAATCATGCTTTCAGTAACATCGTCGCTTACCGGGCTTGTTTCTATTGTAATTACATTACCATATACACTCTGTCCCAAAAAAGTAGTACACCAAACTCATGGCGATAACTTTGTCAATTCTTAACGGATTTTCAAAATTCTTTACTGCTGGAAAGCCAAGTAAATTTCCAACAAAACCAATATAATATTTCCCACCATACCTTCAGTATGCTGCCGCACTACCTTGCGAAAGTTAGAAGTACGAAATTGTGGTAATTTTTCAAAAAATCTAAAAATCGTGTCATATTTGACAAAAACAGAAACGTCTCTTGTCATATGGCTGAATATTGTCACAATATTTGCTCTAAGTGTCTAACTCATGCCCGCACACATGCGCGAAGACGTCCTTGCCACTCGTCAATTGCATTGTCAGTAATGATCTGTCAATGCTATACCTAACATGCAGAAAACGCTGCTTCAGTTCACAACATTTGTTTAGATAAAATCGTCTGCTATTTACAAAGAATATTTAACAGGAACCGGAAATTGAAACAACAACCAAATAAGTTAATTGCATTAAAATTGAGTGTGTGTTTAAAAATCAAAGTATGTTACGTTTTTGTCTCCATTTTCTTCCAGATATGCCAAAACTCGGAACTTCTTACTTTCGCAAGGTATTGCGGCAACATACTGAAGGTATGGTGGGAAGTATTACATGGTTTTGTTGGAAATTTACATGGCTTTCCAGCAATGAAGTTTGAAAATCCGTTAAGAATTGACAAAGTTATCGAGTTTGGTGTAGGCCTACTACTTTTTGGGACACAGTATAGTGTAGTTGTGTGTAATCGCATGGCAACATTTGAAGCGTTAGCGGTTCTGTTTCAATAAAATATCTTAAGGAGGCGGAGCTGGCGACGTAGGCCTATTGCTATGATGCATCGCAGTTGATTTGACACACTCGGTGGTGACTGGCCATTACTGCCCAGATATGTGAACTGTGAAATCATGTTTACTGTGTGGCCAGCTATTCGAAAAGACGGATGGTGTACATTGTGCTGATTAGATTCCTGGATCGATACCTTTTTTCGCGTCTGTCCCGTTAGCTTAGCGGTAACGCCCACAACGCGCCTGTGCCTGTACGCTTATCGACGTGATCCTTGGTTTAAATCCCAGGTCTGGTCGTCGGATAATTTGTCAGATAATCCGGATTATTTGTCGAGATTAATGTCGCGTACAGTCATGCAGGTTCGGCGCTGTCCTGCAACCTGTGGCCGTTGTTTGTGTTTAAAAATAGCGGCAGTAGAATGTCATCGACGCTGGGCCTCTGTTAAAATCAAGGACGACGTTGTTTGCCTGATGAGGTAAGGACAGTCCGCATCTGCTCTGGTCTGGTTAGGCCAGGATGATCTGACAGCCGACATGATGGCCTGGACGCACGCTCGGGTCGACTAGGCTTGCCGCGCCCCGAACTTGTATGGGTTAATGTAATCATGCGGTCGGACCAACGGCTCGGGGCAGTCATTTGTCCTCGGAGCCTGGGTGCACGTCCGGACGGAGTAGCCTCGTAGTTTCGTCTGAGAGAAAAGAGGTACCGCCTGGGGTCTCACCAAATACCGCGTCAGTACCACTCACATAACTGCATTAAGGCACCTTCGTAATGGGCGCGGTTAACCGGTTAATCGAACAATGTTCTGTTAACCGATTAATAACTGTGCATACTTCTGTACGGCCCCTAGGACAAATGAACCCCCCCCCCCGAGCCGTTCAAAGTTCTATCGAATGACAACATTGTCGGTGACTTTCGGTGACCTTCAGAAGTTATCCCAACATTTCTACAGCCAGTTGGCGTCTGATGACAGAATTCACAGTCTTTGTAACCTTTGTAGCCTGTACATATAACAGACAACAACGAGGCAGTGACAGTAAAAATGTACCGTTTCTTTTTTCCCTATATACTACCATTTTATGCTAAATAAAGATTCTCATTATCTGACGAATAAATCCTTTTTCCAAAAGAGCAATTTGCGCTGCTGAATGATATGCGACATTGGGAGTGAGGAGCAGAAATATTGCAATGGTCAATCAGTTAACACTGTCTGTCCAACAAGATGAAAAAAATACGTCTAAAGCAATAAAATAATTGTCCCATGCCACAGATATTTTAAGGCTATGTGTATTCTGCGGACGCGGACACGGACGGCGGACACGGACTTTGTGTATTCGGTGGACTCTGTGTAGACATGTGACGATTGGTACACCAAAGGTCATTTTTGCTGTTTTGACTGTCTTTTGACTGTTTTTGACTGTTGGTACACTGTAGGTACACTGTTGGTACCAACAGTGTACCAATCGTCAAAAACAGTTAAAAACATTCAAACAGCAAAAAATGACCATTGGTGTACCAATCGTCACATGTCTACACAGAGTCCGCCGAATACACAAAGCCATATTTTATGTGTCAGAAAGCATGCCCGTTGATGTTTCATAATAACTTAGGCAAATGTGGACCGATTTTCTAAATTCTTTCACCAGTTGATTCACAAGAAAATTATCTGTGTACATACAACAAAGATTTCCATCTCACCTGCAGTATGTTGCTACAGTACCTTGTGAAATTCAAAATCCAAAAATGTTACCAAATTTTCACGTTGAGCGTGGCAATTAATATGTTCGGAGTGTCATCAAATGCCAAACTTCACAGCCGTACAGCAAAGACGGTAAACGGTACGTTTTGTCCACTCGTAAAAATCTACGGTCGCTGACTATAGCTGCTGCAGACGATTGAGCGCTGGGCAAAAGTCAAGTCAATACTTGATAATAAATGGCCGGCTAAATCTATATAGCCCACTGCGCCTTCGCGCGGCAAAGAACCGCGAAACTGCCGCGTCTTCTTACGAGTGACACTTCGCATCAATTATAGACAGCATGTTTTGAACCCGACTGCGTGGTAGGTCTATACTCGGACGGCACGTACTTCAGTCTGCGCGACAAGGACTGCGGGGTCGACTCTAGCTACGGGCTGCTCGCACATGTTCTACGATAGCCGTGTCTCACAGATTTTTGATAATGCTGAATAGATTCATCTGGTTGGAAGTTAACTATTAGATAATTTACTCAAAACACAACCAAAATTGTTACCTAAAAACTTGACGTTTCGACCTCATTCACCATAAAAATGGTAGGTAGTATATAACAAGAATAAAAAAGAAAAAAGAAGCTTAAGTTAAGGCACCGCGTCGCGCTTCTTTTTATGCCGACGTTACGTTTCATTTTATTTTTAAGAACACTTTGTAAAAAGACCGCTGAACCCATCGTCGCCAAGCCACAGCACAAGATGTATGCCTAGTGTGTTTAAAAAAAGACGTCGAGCTTTTTCAGTTTTGTGTCCCTTATTAAATTTTAATGGCAGGGTACTAAGTTCGCTTGTCGGTTTGGCTTAGTGGCAACGCGTTGGCCTCGATCAACGTAGTTGCGCTACGTCAGACCCCGTTAGTATCCGGATGGGTGACCGTCTGTGGACGGGTAAACCATCTCGGTATGTAACCAGCCAGCTAGGTCGACTCAGCCTTCTACCCTCTCTAGGACGGTAAAATGAGTATAAATTTTCCGGCTGAGTAATAATAAATGGCGATGGTGGGTGTAGTTTCTGGCAGCCTATACAGGCGGACTCACAGTTTAAGTCGTCTGGCTTGGTCTTGGGTCGGCGGCCGCTTGGCGCCATTCCACATTCATCAAATGAACCAGATGAACTCTCGCAATGGCTCTGCCATGATGACAGCACCATAAACATTGTCGTGATTATTATTATTATTATTATTATTATTATTCGCTGAACGAATCAGAAGGGCTGAGATGGGTCGCTACGCAGTGGCAAAGGCTGAATGGAAAAGATGAGATTTCAGGTGTCGGCGGAATGTTGTGAGGAGTTTCGCAAGAACAGACGTTAGAGGGAAGACTATTCCAGATAGCAGGAGCTGCCGAACGAAAACCTCGAGCACCAAATGAGACGTTACAACTTACAACGAGTGACAGAGAGAAGGTTGGCAGAGGCAGACCATAGAGTTCTGCATGGAGTAGCCTACAGTTGTGACCGTTTTCCTGCAAAGTTGAGATGGTGACAGACAAAGTATCATCGTAACACAGAGACAGGCGTCCGAAAACCAAAGGTGGTCGAATGTCTCAGACATACCCTCCTGGAATAAGATTTTTCCCAGTCGTGTTAATTGTCCGCCGTACGGAGCGTAGCGGAGTATGGAAGGGTACATCGGTTGCTGTTAGTATACTGCTGTTTCTCTGTACGGTTACATATATCTCGGCGACGGTGGCACCTATCGGCGTGAAACTTTGCACGATGGTACACATCGGTCCCGGACACGAAATCTCCCCTTTTGGGGCGGTATCCCGAAGCAGCCCAAAATGATGCCAAAAACGGAAATTTGACGGCGAATATCTTCAAAACGGTAAGTCTGAAATTAGAGCTTAACATCAGCTCGATTAGGGCTTTCTAAAAATGCAAGTCACGGGGCGGTGGCCCCAGGGGAGTCCATTATAAGCAAAATATGTTGCATTTTTCAGTATTTTTTCAGCAGCATGTGTGATAAACGACATCTCCAGTGATGCTTTGTAGAGTGGCATTTGTGTATCACGCGTCGTCGGTCGACATGATCGGCCGCATACCGTGCGAGTGTTGACGGCACGTTACTTCCAGCAGTGATGGACCAGATATTCGTCGACAATCGCGATTTTTATACACCACCTGCATTGGACGCCGCCGTTAATTTTAATAGTCTACAGTAGGCTAGATAGAGGCATAGAATCGCCGACGGAGATGTTGCTGTCCCTTGAAAAAGGGGGCGACGGTGTTGCACAGCTTTAATAGCCAACCCCCGTACGGCGAGTTTGTGTCTTGCTGATGCACTTGTTTTTTTTGTCTTTTTGCTATCGTCGTCGTCTAAAATGAAGACTGACAGCGACAGACGGCGCTAGCCGCTGATTCATTGAAACGACACTCGAACCCTGAGCCGGTCCAATTAGTAGGCCCTGTAGGCTAATTGCCGTCATATGTCGCGCACCCTGACCAATATAGCTATACGGTGGACATGCACGTAGGCCATGCACAGTCCTCGATTGTTTACGGTGCAGTGTCTTACCGACTGTGAGACGCGGTGGTGTCTCGAACGTGGCTTGATACGGGACCTTTGGTACTAGTGCCTTGGGCCGTGAGTCCCGGATGAGCATGTCACTGAATCGGACCTACAGTTACCAGAAGAAAATCACCGCTTTTCGGCCCGTACTAAATTATACCGCCTGATGCCACATGTTTGTGTAAGGAAGTAAGTAAGTCTGGATATTTATATCCGGCGCCAGAATCGCGAAGACGTCTCAATGGCACCGGGCGGTCGAGAACAAGTGCCTTATCAGTGCCCACTTGAAGGCATTGTCGTGTAAATGACATGCTTGAGATCACTACTTGACCGCACAACGAGTGACCTAGAGCATGTTGCCTTAACTCAAGACGTAGGCGCAGGCGATAGCCTCATTACCCGACTCAATAACACAACTACTATGCCTACTCTAATGAAGATCTTACTGTAATTTCACTTCGGCTTCCGATTCCGTGAATTTCAGAACGAAAATTATATATAATATCCTGGCTAAGCCAAAATCTATCTAACCTTGTTTTAAAACAATTTACATTTTCAGCAGACACCACATAACTAGGCAATGGATTCCAAATATTTACTATTCTATTAGCAAAACAAAACTTACATAAATCATATTTCGTCCTATTTATTGTAATCTCAAGCTGTGACCTCTCGTTACTGAGGAACAAACCCCAACCAAGGGGGTGGCTGTCTCGACATCATATTTTCCAGTCAATATTTTATACGTTTCGATCATGTCTCCTCGAATTTTTCTATAGTGTAATGTAGGTAGTTTACATGCTTAAGTCTAACATAATAATTCATGTGTTTTAGTTGTGGCAGAATCTTGGTAGCTCTTTTTGTACCTTTTACAAAGCCTTAAACCTCGATCTCTGTCGTGAATCTAAATTGACCCTTTCTCCTCATATGTCGCCACACAGGAGGATAAAGCGTCAATTACTGGCATGTAAATACATACATTAAATACATACATTGTGCCAGTTTTGATGTATGGGTGCGAAACTTGGGCCACCACACAGTATTATACTTGCTCTCTCGCCTCGATGCATTTGACACATGGGCACTACGCAACATCTTGAGGATACTCGCCATGTGTCAAATTCGGAAGTCAGAAGAACCACTGGTTGTTCACCAATATCTCACCTGGTAACTAATAGACGTCTGCGGCACTTCGGCCATATTGCTCGCAGTTCACCTCGCGAGGATCACCATCGAGCCCTTGCAGCGTGTATCCGACAAGTACCGCCCGACTGGAAGCGACCAGCAGGAAGACCTAGCCACACTTGGCTCCGCGCAATTGAGGCAAACCTTGGCCCTCTGAACTTTCGTTTCGCGACGGCCTGCAGGAAGGCCACTACTTGAGACGAGTGGCGACATATTGTGGACACAGCAACGCTCCAGCGGAGTACGCTCTGAAAGAAGAAGAAGAATTATTTAAATGTAAAGAACTTTAATGTAACAAGCAAGCAAGCATCTTTATTCGCCCAAATCATAGCATAATAGAGTATCAACAATAATGACAAAGACAATGGCAGGCTGCCAGAAAAGCCCCATAGGACCCTATCGTAACTAGAAGTGTACAGGCATCGCATCAATACGCAGCTGTTCACGGTTTGGTGGTTTGGTGTAGTGGTATTGTAGTGTGGTCGTACCTCCCACCCTACACGTTATATTTATCCTTGACAGCCACTCCACCGTTTCTATTGGTCGCTGTTGCCATAGGCCTAGAATATATGCTGAGCACAGCAGTGTCGCGTGGCTGTTGTCGGGCGATTGTCGCGCAGTGAGTTTTCTGTAGTCTGTCAGCGAGTGGAGTCGCAATGTAGAATACGTTGAGTCTAGTCGTTGAACAGTTGTAGTTTAGTAATAGTTTAGGGGTTGTCTTAGGGTTAGTTAGGGTCAATGTGAATGTGTCGTTTAACATGTATTATCGAAACTGGTGAGTTTGTCTTTACTCCTAACCTAATGAGTCGTTTCAATCGAGAATATACTTATAAGTCTAGGCTTCCATTAAGGTCATGTATAGTTTGAGTAATTAAGAGTAGGCTCTACCATTATGAACATCTCCGTAAACAGAAGGTCACGCAAGGTCATGAATAGTCCTTAAACCGTTTGAGCTTCTCTGGGCTAGTTCCCCTTTCCCCACTAAGTCACCCAAGGGCAAGTTACCTCCGCACCATACTAGTAGTCCCATCAATCTTTTGGGGAAACAGTATCGCGTTGGTCTTGATCAACGAAGTTGTGCTACGCTGGGCCAGGTGAGTACCACGATGGGTAACCGTCTCAGGGCGCGTAAACCACATCTGTCACTCTGTGCACAATCAGCTACTCGGGTCTACTCAGCCTGGCGCTGGATTGTAAACAGGCACACCACGTGATGCACAAGACCGTATTCGTCGTCTGGCAGTGTTAGCTGGTGTGTGGCTGAGCACTAATGAAAAGGAGATCAGTACGGGAAGTGGTAGCGCACAAGAGGCGTGTTCGCGACAGTGCGCTGCACAAATTCACGTTTACTGTACTTTACTTACTGCTTCACACCCTGACATTCCGAATATGTGCAGCGCATGCGCAGTGATGCTCGTCATTTCCGACACTCAAATCGTTTTTAAGCGCCTCACTTTACGTTAGTAAAGGAGGCACTTATTGAGAGGCTGTGTCGTGACGTCGTTGGTCGTTGGTTGTCACGGCGTGCACAGTGGCCAAACGGTGCATCCTAGGCCTATAGTTACTATGGAACACTAATAGGAAACCCTACCACAGGAATTCAATGGTACAACTTTCGACCCCCTGGGGTGACCCCTAACCGGGGAATGGGCCCCCG
>Ga0209149_1001278_pt1 | contig 12464 bp, 6 predicted proteins | sample WorMetTyACAVOLI2_FD_187423 | JGI IMG/M metagenome (GOLD analysis project Ga0209149, IMG submission 187423) | Marine gutless worms symbiont microbial communities from Max Planck institute for Marine Microbiology, Germany - Olavius algarvensis... ... | reverse complement strand
ACTGTATTGGACTCCACATCTCTGACAGTATTTAAATCTAGGTTAAAGACTCATCTGTTTCACCTAGCCTACAATAGCTGATTTTCGTGATCTGACCGGCTCCGCCACCGCCTCTGAAGTCACGACCGAAGGCGGGATAGAAATGCGATTATTATTATTATTATTATTATGCGTGTCATGAACCGTAACTGGTTAGCCACGATGCCCACGAAACAGCGTCTTCATCCGCAGTGTAGCCGATATAAGCCGCCATTCAGTTTTGGCAAGGGACATGATTCGACAATGTGGGACATCGTATGGGTCTCGCCACAAGGACACAAGTCGCCATTTCCTTCTGCAGGCACCGCAGTGTTCCTGTTCCGTGCAAAAACGGTTCAGCCGAGACCACTGTTCCCGAGGGAGGTCGAAACCCGGTTGCCGGATTGTGGGGTCGCACACTAGGTGAGCATTGACCACCTGAGTGGACTTCCAGTATGCCTCCATTGACTTGCAACCAGTTGACATCAATAGTCGCTGTCCAGCCACAGCGGCTTCCTGGATGTCAGTCGTAGCAATGGTGGGTTAAGGATATCAGGCTGGATTGGCCAACTGTCATGTTTGACGATTTTCTCCACCAGCTTGTCAGTGGCAGCCTTCCTTCGTAGGGCTGGCGGTTCAATGTTGGAGAGTACTGGAAGCCATGGGAGAGGTGTAGAACGGAGGGTACCAGAGATGAGGCGCATGGTAGAGTTCAACTGCACATCGACCTGACTTGTGTGAGGAGAGCATGACCAGACTGGGGCGCAGTACTCTGCTGCTGAATAGCAAAGCGCCAGAGCAGATGACCGCAGGTGTTAGCGCTGGCGCCCCAGGTGGAACCAACTAGCTTCATCAACAAGTTGTTTCGGTTCTTCAGCTTGCCTGCAGTCTTTGTCAAGTGTTCTCAAGTGAGTGGTGCGCACACAACGCTGCACACTGAACCACAAAGTCGCAAAAACTGTTACTACTATATGTCTAGAGACAAGGAAATAAGACGTGTTCAAAGTACTGCATAGATTACATACAACGGACCAACGGTGTATTATTGTTCGATTTCACTCCTCGACTATATATACTCCAACAACATTATAGTCGCTTGTTTCAGTTCATCATTCACTTATGATCACTGTAATCTAATCCGTAGATGGCGGAAAAGTCTAAAAATTTTGGGAAAATGCGTTAGTAATAATTTGTTGTGTGCCACATCACAGTCCTGGCTCACAGTCCACACGTTGTCACAGGACGGATGGTGACACCGCCCTACCGTCTCGGACCAGCCGCACTGTCGTGGGTGCCAGTGGCTGTTCCCAGGATGAGGTGATCTGTGCATGCACCAAGATTCATCGTTTACATATGAAACGCTTTACATTGCGCAAAAAAATCATTTTTTCGATTTAGGTGGAATCTAGAAGGAATCACGAAAGGGTTACGGCATCAAGGCAGACCGAGAAGACAGTGGATACATGACATTGAAGAGTGGACTGGCTGTGAATACATTCAGCTAAAGATGTCACAAGATCGAGCACAATAGAGACGAAAGATATCGGAGTGGTCATCTGCTGTCGCCAACCCTCATCGAGGAAGGTCGACTAGTGAGCGAGTGAGTGAGTGGGTCCACCAGGCTTGTGTACCCCAAACTTCTATCATGGTGTGCGGCATCTGTGGTAGTGACCAGTACCCGGGACCAGCGGTTAAACTGCTCATACATAGATGGCGGTCATCGATGTGCCCAGGACTTCTAGAGGTGGTTTGGCGTCAGAGGGGACGAAGCGAGGCCCAAAGCTTGAGGCCTGAAAGGCCGAGAGTGGGGTCTTTGGGTAGCGAGCCTCAACAGGGTCTGGACAGAGCCCCAGCCGCCCGATGGTGTCCTGCAGTTACTCCAGACCGGGACGGCCTCTGGCCCCTGAAATTGTTTTTCATCATTTATTTGCTCAAAACACAATAAAAACGTAGAAAAAAGACAGTTTAGACCAGCAGAATAACAAGGTGCTACGATGCACACTAACAGCTTCCCAGAACAGCACAAAGTAAAATTTAACAACGCAAACTAGCTAATCAAAATTACATTTAAGAAAATCTTGATTTGATAAACGGTTCTGGGTAAACGAACAACATCCTTATTAACAGCAGCAAACGATGTAATTTACAAATAAAAAGCTTTTGTTAAAAGAACAGACAATCAGATAAACTGACATACTGCAACATCCCTGCAAAAACATTGTTACATATAAATACTTTCTAAAATCAATCTACTTACAGTCTGTCGGTAAAAGCACACACTGACGATGCATATACAGTATCCTTATGTTAACTATTCCATGCATCAATGCAACAATTAGCAAAATGGAAGGCACGACTATTTACACGGATAAACTGTTTTATCTCTCTCTCTCTTCCAATACTGTACACGGCTCAACTCGAGCATTATCGTACAGGGGTGCACCGCCACACCGTAGCCAAGAAGTAAAACTGAAAACAACTAAAAGCAATGTAAACTAAAGCAACGTGTATAAAAAGTGCATAAAAGGAAGAATTTCACCTGTTGGGTTGGTTGGCATGATGAAGATGAACAACTAAAAAATAACAGTAACTAAAACTATAATGAAAACATCAAAACAGTTAATATGAACTGCTTTGTTTAAAGGTTAACGGACCCTCATGCAACTGGTGTTTGTGGAGATGTACTTCTCGACACAGGGATCATTAGATACGGCATGGCTAACCATTACTTGGCAAAGTAGTCCAGACAAACTAGGCTAACTGAAATAATACACAACACAAAAAACCTAAACAACTAAACCTAATGAAACCAAACTAACCCTGGTTCAGGATGCCTTTTACGCTATCCGGCCAGGAAACAGATTGGGCCTATTCTATAACAACAGTGCCCAGGACCCACAAGTACTGAAGTTACATACTGTAGAGAAAGCCGTACGATCTAATGGACTGAGGCCATTAACAATATGATAATCAATATCAAATCAGACTTCAAACGTTGCAATTTTATAATGATTCAGCATGCAACACTGCGAAGTGCTCAGATAAGACACATAAGTAAATGCACCAATGTACTTAGTAAATCTCTGCTGAACAGATTCAATTTTCACTACATCGCAATGGGTAGTAGCTGAATTCCAAACAGATGAGCAACACTGTAGCGCAGACCACCCAAAAACCATAAACGCCTTAGAATACCAGTAACATGTTGTGGTATTTGGATCTAAAGCAACATTTTATCAAGGTCTTGTGTACTAACTAATTAGCCAGTCAAGCATGAGGCTACAGCAATAAGAATATGCACATACACACAAACACATCATCATGCTAAAAATATCAATTAGATGATACTAACAAACAGCATAACAACAAAAATCCAAAAAGATGGCACAGCAATAGTAGAAGATAATAATAATAATAATAATATCCACGACAATGTTTATGGTGCTGTGACCATGGCAGAGCCATTACGAGAGTTCACCCGGTTCATTTGATGAATGTAGAATGGTGCCAAGCGGCCGCCGACCCAAGACCAAGCTAGACGACTTAGGCTGTGAGTCCGCCTGTACAGGCTGCCAGAAACTACACCCACCATCGCCATTTATTATTATTACTCAGCCCAAAAGCTGAGGGTAGAAGGCTAAGTCGACCTAGCTGGCTGGTTACATACCGATATGGTTTACCCGTCCACAGACGGTCACCCATCCAGGTACTAACTGGTCCCAAGTTTAGACTTCGTTAAAGCCTTAGACTACAGACTTAGCTAAAGTTGGGTCTCAGACCGAACCAGTCATCGGTTGTCTGTGGGAATTCCCAATGTTAAACTTATAGCACTTGGTCTTGAGCCCTACGGCTAAAGTACAGACTTAGAACAAACCGAGGTCAACTTTGGTCTTAAGACTTATTACTATTACTATTAAGTTTATTCAATTCTCAGCTGATTTTTTACAAATATCATTTATAACGGTATGAAACGTCTGTAGGTGTACCGTATTATTTAGCTCGTGTCCCTCTGGCAAATGCAAAATTAATAATTTTAGTGAAACTAAAGCTTTGCTGACTTTTTAATTAGTCTGACACAAGTCTCACAGTCTTAAGTCTACATTGAAGCATTCCGTTTAAACTTTAGCAAAAATTGACCTCATCCAATAAACTTGAAAACACATTAATCTTCAGAAAGGTGTAGCACTTTCATCCGAGTTGTTACATTCTTGGAAATATTCCCCACAACTACAACGAATAACAAACACCACATATTTACAAGCACAAACATTTGTATGCAACGGGCATATCGTCACCATAGGATACAACTATGGTAACTCCAATTTTTGGCCAAAATGACTTTTTTATACCTGCGGATTCGTTATTGTCTCCCGCATCGGACGGTGTTAATGTTATAATTAACTTGTTATTAATTAAAAAGTTATTAATGAAAACACAACTACTGTGAGAAATTACTGCTTCGTTTGGAATACAACTATGGTAACTCGCATAGCATACTTCTATCCTAGTTGAGTCGAACTGTTTATGCGGCTTTTGTTCGGAAACAACTATGGTACAGTAGTATTTACTGTCTTTCTTCATCGGACTGCCTTGATTTTAGCCAAAACATTCAGAGTACAACTATTGTAACTTAACTTGCGTCACTTACCACAGCAGGTTATACATGGTTATATGCCCAGATGCCGGATACAACTATGGTAACTTCACGTACAGCTTTTTGTACGCTAACTGCTGCATGGTGAAGTGGGCCGGTTTTTTGTAAACAAGTATGGTAACTCAGTTTTTTGCAAGTATTTTAATTAGCATTAATTAATGTGCTTAATTGTCTTTGTATTCTGCATCTCCCATTATAAAAATTATTCTCATCAACACAGGAAAGTCATTTTAAATACGTTTTTTCTTTCTCCTGTAAAATTTTGAAAAACGTAGTTACCATAGTTGTACCCATCGGCGACGATATCAAAGATGCTTTTCAACAACTTCCACAGACAGATGGGAGATTTATGGTCAATAGTACAGAAATGCACAGAGACTACAAAATGTGCTCTTCACAGATAATAATCTAAGTACAATATGAAAAGCAGAAACACATTATCTAGCACGCAGCCAAGCTAAGAAACCTTCAGAGAATACCAATAGGAAAGAAGGACATAAATACTTTGTTTGATTTCGGAGTCTTCTTCAGCAGCCAGGACAACCAGCCCATCTTCTTGTCTGTGAATGGCGGATACCGAACACTAAATAAATGAACACAAATGCAGCATTTCAAACTTCAAATTTGCAGCTAAGTCACTAGATTACCTACTTTCTGTTTACAGTTATTATGCTATAGCTGCATCTTTCATCACTGCCACACACAACGCTATGCATATTGCAGCCTATACTGTCATGTGGTGTCCATCCATCAACTGGTGCCACCTTCAATAACCACGAATGGTCCCTAACCCAGATTTCAAGGGCAGACCTTTATTCGACATTGAATATCTTGGAAATGATATAAGATTGGGCCATAATTACAGTTACGATCTATCAAACGGTGTATTTATAATGACCTTGAGGAGTGACCCCTGAAGGTCACGACATTGTTAAACGTCAAATAATTCAAGCATTGTACAAGACACAGCTTTACTTATAATGGCAGACTAATAGGAAACTGCATATGATCTATCAAACGGTGCCATTTTCAATGATGTTGAATGACCTCTAACGCAGATTTCAATGGCACACCATTATTCAACGTTGAATATCTCTGAAACGGTACAATGCAGAGACATAGTTACTATGGAATACCGGTACTAATAGAAACTTATGCTCTAGTCAGCCGTGTAATTTCAAATGACCTTGAGTGACAATACGATATGACATGATACGATATTGTGTATTTAACGTGCAGTAAGAAGCCGACGTGTAGCCAGCTTAGTCCGCCACACGAGACAAACAGAAAAATTAAAGAAAAACGAACTAAAAATAAATCGAGAAGCATGATAAGTCTGGTACGGTCCCGTGATCATGAAGGCAGTCCAGGGTAGAATGTTGAAAAGGTACGTTCTGAGCCTGGAGTGAAAGAGTGGTGGATGATGAGAGTGGTGATGATGACAGAGATGAGCTGACAAGTGAATGAGGAGGTGAGATGAGATACGACTGGCGAGACTGACGGAATGAGTGACTTAGCAAAATTTCCAACGACAAACAGCATCATGGGAGCCGAGCTTCTTCTTTTCTTTCAGCCTTACCACAAGCTTCTTCTTTTCTTTCAGCCTTACCACAATGATAAGGATACTATGTAACTGTTTCTAAACAAAGAATGACAACATTTATGAACGTACTCGTTGAATCGTTCCATCTTCTGTCCACGTACCAGGCAGCCACGTTTGTGAGAGAACGTATCAAATGAAAACTTGCCATGGTAGCCACCAATTCCACTGTTCCCAACTCCACCGAATGGCAGAGATGGCACTGTACAACACGTTACACCTCTAGACATAATAAATACTGTTAACATATGCTGCACAATTACTTCACAACACAAAGTAACAAATTTTCTCCAACTGCACATTGTTCTACCAGTCGTAGCACAACTTCAACTTTAACACTTTTAACACATTCATAAAATTAATTCAAATGTGCTAACTGCTTAAATGTCATCAACCTGCTGAAAATGGATTAAATGTGAGGCAGAATACACGCACACAAAAAGCTGTCTAACAGCCATTTTTCTACTTTACCTGAATTAGCTTAGTGCAATTAAAAGACAGGAGAGTCAATTTTTACAGGCCTGACGCAGCCTAGCCTCAGGGTATCCAAGCCAACATATTCTGAGCTAGTAGCCACGCCTGAAAATAGGTAAGGTTGCGGCAGGATCTTGCAGCAGGCACCATCCAGCGTAAACATACCTTGGGGTGCATGCCCGGGCTTACTGTTGCTCTCGTCTGTGAGGCTGCTGCAGGTCATATAGTGAGAGGGGATCAGCAATTAACCAACGGCTCAGCATATGCAGATTGCAGAATAAGGCGAGTATAAAGGAAGTGTGGGTTCTTGTCCGAGGGTTCTTCATGTTTCTTTCAGCTGTTTCTCCCGGCTTCTCCTTAGTATTATACCCTACAGGTAGACTGGGAGGCGTGGGAGCGAAGGCTGGGAGTGCTTGTGGGTGGGGAATTTGAGGACAACGAAGGTGGTGAATTGGGTTAATGTTTCCGAGAGTTCTGGTTCCGACTCATCCGGGTCGTCCACTCCCGGACCATTAAACGGTTGTTATTGTTGTTGTTTTACAGGCCGGATGACATACGTTGATGGCACATCAGCAGTACCAATACATTAACGGCAGAAATATAAAACAAAATATTAGCATTAAGTAAGGCCAGCGATTTTCCAAGGCCCATGGAATTTCACGCCACACCACAAAATACGCAGAATTCCGCAATGCCATAGTAATGGCTTGGAACTGTGGAATATTGCACTATTTGGCTGAAAATTGAGTCAAGTTACTGCTCCAGCTTATTCACCATGCTGTGCAGCCTACATCTAAGTTAGCACCAGTCCTGAGTCTGCAGCTGCTTCATCGTGCCACTGAGTACTTAGAACATACTGTTAATCAACCCGAGTGCATGCCTGAACATGGACCTAAAGTGATCACTAACGATCTACAGAAACACGGCCTGTCACAGTGTCCTAGCCGAGCATTTCTCTAAACGATGCTGGACTGAACCTGTGACTACTCTGACCTTGTAATGCGAGCTATTAGGGCCTCTCTTGTAATCAATCTTGCTTATCTGGTTACTAGTAGTAGTCCACATACGTGTGTACTGAGCAGAAAATGTTGGCTGATTTCTGTGTTATCACACTGTTAGTTTTGCTGTTTGAGTTATTATGAATTTTTCTGGAGAAGAAATTTTACAGCAGATTCGCATTTCTTGTGTGTTGTTGCATTAGTTTACACAGGAAACTACAGTGTTTCCACATCTTTGATGAGCAATTGTGATCCGCTGTGGAACACCACGGAAATTTATGTCTGCAGAAAACTGCATTTTTTGTTGCGAAAATCCAGGGGCCCCAGCATTAAGACCCATTATCAACCACTCAAAACTCACCTGCTAGATGCCATAACGTGTCATTCACAGTAACTCCACCACTTGATGTATTTGCCAGTATTCTGTCCACTACAGCTTTGTCTTTTGAGAATATGTACATTGCCAGTGGCTTTTCCCTAAAAGCCGACAGCAACACTTAAAGTACTAGAACTCATCACGATGATTTGCATACAGACAGCTGCTCTATTACCCAGAATCTACAGTACCAGGCAAGTTGCCTGTACTGCCTTACAGTCCTCGCATAAAGCACAAGGATGTACTACTACACCAGATGCCATTCAACTGCACAGCATTTGGACTCGACCAGATCAGCTATTTTCTTTGCCAAAAATTTAAAAAAACAGTAAATAAATCAGCAGAACATAAACAGTGGAAGGCTACCAGCACAAGACATTTTGCACTACGATACAATCAAATCAAACAGAAACAGTTACAATCATAATATTTTACACTCATCAAAAACCAGACAAAGAGCATTCTGCAATCAATAAACGAGAACCTGTCATTTATGATGTTGATAGCTTCACCAACATCCTTGACGCTGACAAACGGCATGATTGGACCAAAGATCTGCAGACATACAAATGATCACATCGGCTGTGTAATAATTCCTCTATTAACTGAAAATTTTTGAAAATTATTTTTAAAATCTTGAAGGAGACATCGATTCATGTGTCTTGGCCAAATTTAGTGAAAATCCATTGTTGGGAAGTCGAAGAAGTAGGACCTAGTATACCGCACAAATAAAAACACTCGGCTTCACCAAATTCCTCGATTTTGCACCCACTTCGCTGATCATGCCCAAAATTTCCTGAACATTGTCACCTCTTGACCTGTGCACCTGTACCAAATTTGATCCAAGCTTGACCGTCGCCTAGCATTCCGGAAACACGCCATGGCGATAGCACGACTATTATTCTCAGGCCATCCGCCATATACACCATCTACTGTCTACAGAACTCGCGGTGACACTGGCTTACAGTCTCATACTGACCAGCTGGACTACTGCAACTCAGTGCTGTATGGTGCTCCAGCCAGCAGCATTCAGGTTCTGCAGCGAGTGCAAAACAATGCAGCCAGGATCGTTTTCCAGGCTCCAAGACGATCTCATGCCCAGCCATTACTGCATGAGCTACATTGGTTGCCCATTCAACACAGAATCAAGTACAAGGTAGCTTTGTTGACCTTCAGGAGTCGCAGCAGTGCCACAGCACCAACATAGCTCAGTTGTCACATCAAGGTTCGAGTCAGTGATTATTATCTGGATCAATTTGGGTTTGCCGTAGTTATTCCCGAAAGATGGATTTTCTGGATGCACAAACTCCCAAAGTCATTAAAATATAGCCTGTAGCCTATGACTTTCAGCCTATAACAATATCCAGTTCTACTTCCTACTGACACAAATCAGGAACAAATCTAACAGCACACCGAATGCAGTTAGTAATTAACAATGTAACGTAAATGTTTCTGTAATGATTCAAACTACAGATTGTTAATTATTCACAGCAACATTCCTAACAATCAGCTACAACTGATGTTACAGCAATTCAATATATAATACAGTGAACAACAAGTGCTATATAATATATGCTTCATGGTAAGTAGGAAGTGGTTGGTCTATTCAGTGAACTCACAGAAATGCTATCACAGACCTCGTCTTCCATGATAGAGTCTGACACTTTAACATCGACGACCAACGTCGGTGAAATGTACTTGTTCTCTTCACTGGTTTTGCCGCCAACGACCACTTTACCATTACTACGTTCCAGCATTGACTTCACACGACTGCCAGTACATACAACAACAGAAGTTGTAGTCGTTGCTAATGCTCTCGAATATGTGCAGACTGAAAGCCACCTTGCAGTCGTTGCCCATACTCTGCTCCGGAGATACTGACATTATTCGAAATACAATATGGCAGCCGCCACCATCTTGGATTTTCACGATAAGTGAATATGGCACATTCCGCCATGATGGTTGTCGGTTTCTTGAGCTGTGTACCAAATTTGGGTGAAATATCTCGTATAATTGCTGAGAACAACCCGCATTTGTCCCCGATGTTTGACTGACAACTGAATTAACTCCTGGTTTCGTTTGTTGGTGACGCTGGTATCTCTGTGTGACCTTCAAATCTGGGTTAGCGGTCGTTCAGCGTTACTGAAAATGGCATCATTCGATAGACAACGTACGACTTAGTATCAGTCTGCCAGTGTAACTATAGCTCTAACTTGGGAGCCCCCAGCTCCCCCATCAGACGTCGCAGGGAAACCCCTTTTGCCCTTCCATTACAATATAGAATAACCGGAAGCATTCTGCAATGTAACCCCTGGGCTGTAGGTAGGCTGATCACTGGAAGGTATGTTTTAGGCATTTTGTATGGGAAAAATAAGCAAATGCAAAAATTGGGTGGTAACTTTGACACCCAGTAGCTCCAAAACCGTATGTCATACAGAACAACTGACAGAGTTGGGAATCTCCCTGGCCCTTGTACTGTACAATATAGGCTGAAAGTCTGTATGGCTTTCAGCCTTTATTGTAGTCAGATAGTTAATTAATAAAATTTCACCAAAGATAATAAATTTCAATCACATACTAGGAATAGCGACATAACAATTCAAGGTGACAACATGACAACACAGCCATATGACTACATCACTTCAAAACAATAAATAGAAATACTGAAAATGCACAACTGCACAATGCCTCTGTGACAAAGCCACCTTTTAACACTGTGTACATATTCGTTTGAGGTAGACCTATTTTGAGAGCAATGGAACAATTACTGTTAAAACTGGTAGACTTGTATTGGTCTCTCCAGGAAATGAACCCGAATCACCCAGAGAACATCATCATAGCTTCTCCCACACTGTTTCTGTTAACTACATATTGTTGTAATCCTCATTTCTGTGCTGACTCCTATCATGACATTACATTAAATAGTAGCTGCAGCCTAGCCATAAGCTGATCGCTGATGACCAGTTGATGCTGCTGTTTTTTTAGATGACTGTAATTATAGACTTAGTCTTAGGTTTATAATTATGCCGAGTTAAACACTAATAGCCTACTCATAAGATTCTAATGGCTGCTATAACCACAAAAAGTAGAGTAACTTGGCAAATCTTATATTAAAACAGCACAACAAGCGGCATTACTAGAAGAAGTAATTCAAACGAAACATCTAAATACAACTGTGCATCAAAACTAATCATAATGTCATACTTGAAATTACGATTATTAACCAGACGTGCAAAGCTGTCAGAAGTTTGTGGGTCATCTCCATAGAATGACTTCAGAGTGTTCTTGCAGTGCTCCACAAGCGGACCCTGTATTTCATTCGTTACAACACAACAGTAACCAGTGTTTAATAAATTAGAAAACCTACTCGAAAGAATGGGTCGAGAATAATGCATTCGCCAGGTCTCCAAATCTTAGGCATTGTGTGACTCTGATCTTTAACCTCCTGACCCCAAAAGTTTATCGTTTCATTCTCTGTCCCGTGTACCACTTATGCAATTTGTAGCAAAATCGGTTCATTCGTTTACAAAATACTGTGTTCATAATACTGGTAACAGGTAGAAAACATTACGCCTCCGGCCAGTCTAGACAGACAGAGGTATAAAAAACAAACACTAAATCATCACAGACAACAGCATTAATTACGTCTTTGATAAGAAGTGACAAACATAAAAGTGATATTTACAGTACAATCTCACTACATGGATTCAGCTATTATGCAATATGCACTATAATCAAGCTAGTGATTCTTATTGTGAGCAAATGACATAATGGTTATATATATTAAGTACGTAGTACAACACTTTGGCAACTTATTGTTTTACAAATTTCAACAAAACTACAAACCATGTATTCAGAAATATGACTGTTGTGGTACAAAATAATGTATACTGCAAAAGAAATAATCTCAAAACCATGTTTTTTTCATTAACAACTAATTTGCAAAAAAAAACAAAAATCTCAGTTCTGTTCAGCTGACGGCTACACAGATTTATAAGGAGAAACAAAAGCGTGCGACACACAAAGTATACACAGTTAGAACTAGCCTGTACTTCAGGTGAACACAACACATAGTCCGGTGCAACACATGTTTGACCAGAGTTTACGAACTTTCCCCACATCAGACGTCGTGCCACCAGCTCCAGGTCACTGGTGCTATCAACATACACCGGGCTAAACACAAACATACCAGACACACTGTAAAGGTGTTAGATGCCCACCAATATTTTCGTTGTCTAATTTAATTAACGTTGGCTGACTATAATTACAATGTGTTAATATACATATCTCCTTTAATTGCTGGCACTAATAGGAAGGCCTATTTGTTGCATGCTAGCTTTGCGT
>Ga0209149_1001277_pt1 | contig 12465 bp, 3 predicted proteins | sample WorMetTyACAVOLI2_FD_187423 | JGI IMG/M metagenome (GOLD analysis project Ga0209149, IMG submission 187423) | Marine gutless worms symbiont microbial communities from Max Planck institute for Marine Microbiology, Germany - Olavius algarvensis... ... | reverse complement strand
AAGGCACGCACCAACAAGTCGCGGTCACGTGTTTCAAAACATCGCAATATTGCATTTGCACGCTGATGGCCTTTTACAGTAATCTCACTAATGTGGACGGATGGCGACAACTCACTTGTTAACATTGCACCCAAATCTCTACAAGACGACATGTGAGTATATTTCTATTTCTATTTTATTTATGCGTTTAATCACTGGTTTAAAAAAATATATTTTGTGTGTTTTATAGTCTATGTTGGTTGGTTGGTTTCGTGGCGCAGCGATAGAACGTTGGTCTTTGACCGGCAAGCTTTCGCTGTCCTACGCTCGACCTACAGCTAATGGGTGACCGCTTATGTGGGTAAACCGTCCGCTATATCTAAGCCAACTGAGCCTTTCATCCTTTCGGGGTCTATAAATGAGTAGTGAGCTTCAATTAGGTGTTTGTCACCACAGTCCGTGGCAACGCCATCAGGTGAAGGCGAACGAAGGCTAAAGGCGCCTTGAGGACGAGATGCTTGTCATCTAAGGCGCTGTATAAATCCACGTACCTTTACCTTTACATAACTACGTTGTACTATGCTGTCTTGTATTTTTTTCACCTGTATTTTGCTTTATGGCTTGTTTTTATGTAGACTATATTGTCTGTTTTATTGGCACGCAATACTTGAAGACTGCAAAGTGCCCATATTGCCAACGACGTAGTAGCTCCACGGTTCGTTGCTTGGTTGATTACTTATGTTTCGTGTATCGTGTTTATGTCATTGTTTTGTGGGTATGATTATTTACCACAACGGACCGCAAGAGATCACAACCCTAACCCTAACCCTAACCTCGACCCCTAACCGTAACCAATTATTGCTGTCCGTTGTCGTCCATTGCGGTCCGTCGCAAGCGGTAAATGGTCATACCTTTATTTTGTACCAATAAAATATAACCAATGGAAAGCATCATTAATTATCATATACAAATTACAATAGCACATAAAATAAGAATAATAACAACAAACAGTCAATATGAATGTCTGTAGAGCATACGGATGATGAAGTTACAGCTACGTAGCTTAGTAGTTTTGGGCATCAACTGCCGGTCGTGCTGCCCGAGTCATATAGTTTGTAGCTTTCAATTAGGCCTACATATGCGCTACTGTCTAATCAGTTTGACATACTAGATAGAAAAGTTTTTGTTTAAAAGGCCACCAGAAAGGCACAAAAATACGAAAGTGCAAAGCACACAAGAAGCTGAGCTATCGCACAGAAATCGTGCGATACAGTAAATGGTGAAAATCGTACAAAGTGCTGTGTTTATAGGCAGAACAGCCAGTTATAATAATGTGAAAGTGACTGAACGCCTTTTGCATTTTGTGTCATCGAACTCTGGGCGTTATACTCCACTTTCACTTTACTTTATTAGTCTACAAAACTAAATATACATAATATTAATATACTATATACACATTTTAAACAGTCTACATTTAGAGATATCGAGATGATGTTGAGTTTAAGTATTAAAGCAAATGTCTGATGTAAACACTAGTAGTGACAGTGTATGACTGCTAACCTTGTCCTTGAGATAAACAGGTGCGTGATAAGCAAGCAGCAGTTGAACACATCCAAGATGACCGCCAATACAAGCGTAATGTAGACACGATCTACCTTCGTTGTCTGCTCTCATCGTATTTGGCTCTGTCTACATTGTCCGAACAGCAACATTTTTTTTTAATTTTTAGCTCTCCATGATAATGCTTGCTGTTTATGTGTCTGTCTGTCTGTCTGTCTGTCTGTCTGTCTGTCTGTCTGTCTGGGACGCATCTCCTACCAAACCGCTGAACGGATTTGGTTGAAATGTTGCACAGAGACGGAGGTCTGTCTCGGGCACTACGTCTCTGGTGACGATCGTCCCAGAGGTAGAGTCTGGTTATTCAGTCCCACTCCCGCCAGGGGTCCCGCTAGAGCAGCCGAAAATGTAGTCTTTCTTCCGTCGACAGTGCTTCTCTTTGGCAGACATTATTTCATATTACACGGTGTCTCAAAAAAACTGCACCCTTTTTGTTTTTGCAATAACATAGTCGAATTTCAACCGATTTATACAAGTTTTCGCACAGTAACACCTGAATAAATTTTCTACGATATGAGATACGTACTGCCCACCGTTTCTAATGATGTGTATTTCCGTAACACTTTGTGTTATGTATGCTGTGGTATTTCTACACTGCCTTGACGAAAATGAAATGTCAAATTTCCACGTGTTCAACAACTGATACTGGTATTATTTCCACAAAACTTTTTCGTTCTCAAGCCCAATTTTTACATTTTTGCAGAAATACATCAGAAGAAAATATTAAAAATACATTTTTCAGTTTGGCATCATACCTACTTCTGAGTTCTTCCACCTTATAACAAACCACGCAACTGATGCAATAAGTCGTTTGCACGGTAACGGTTAACATAAAATTCAGAAAGTTAAGGAAGAATCTTGTCAGATACGCAATAAAACTTGACAACTGAAGCAAGAAGTGCTTGAATTGTCCTCTATATGGACATTCACGCAAGCGTGCAGCGTCGCGATCGAGAACAAAAGAAGTTTCGGCTAAGTTATTGCAAAAACAAAAAAGGCGCAGTTTCTTTTTGAGACACGGTGTAGTTCGCTAGATGGCAGCTCAGTTGCACTAATACGGTACTGTGGGAGAATGTGTCAGTCTTGCGCTAACAGTAACCAACTTGTTTAACACGGAAATTGAATTGAAGCACATCGTAACTGTTATAGCAACCGCGATATTATTCGACAAAAACAAAAACAAAACGTTCTTCGATTGTGAGAAGTTGGAGCAACTGTTGCACGTCATTTGCTACTGCTAGACATACTTGATCGTTCTTGCGAGTCACGTGTAACTAACTGTATGTGGCGCTAAAAGTCAAAACTCGAAATAACATCAAATTGCAAAGAATGCCTTGTAGTTGACAAATGAAAATTCCTAAAGAAGTGTTCTTCTACTGCTGCTGCTGCTGCTGCTGCTGCTGCTACTAGCTATACAGTGGCACGTTTATGGACGCCGCGAGTATAGCCCCCGAGAGATCAAAGCTTTAACTCTTTTGGTGCTGATGTCGACCGAAGTCGACATAAGAGGTTGCGTGCGGTTGTCGACAAAAGTCGACATCTAGCTAGGGGGTGAGTGCTGCTGTAACGTGCAGTAGCCGTCGACAAAAGTCGCCTAGGCAAATGACAGTCAAATAGTCAAATATAAAAATATATTCAGCACTAGGCAAATAGTAAAAAAAATTATTCAGCACCAAAATAGTTAAATTATTGCTTAGTTTTTGAGAAAACCACGTTTTGTGTACCCGTTTTATGCGACGGACGAACAAACAAACAGACAGACAAACAAACAGAAGGACATCGCCATCACGTACAACCCCGCTTGCACTTCGTGCAGCAGGGGCTTAATAAATAAGAACAGTGTGAAGCAACTGAATTTTTGATGTCTTCAAAAGAAACTAATCTACAGCTGCTTGATTTTTGCAATAAGTGAATAATCGATGACAAGAGAGTTAATAGCCCAACCTGTATCAGTCGTTGTGTGACGTCACTGCGGGCTTTCTCGGCGGCACACTGGAGAACTGTCCTTCCTGAACAATACACTACTATTCATTGTCATAAGACCAACAACAATGCGCGAACGCGACTGGTCGATATCTCGTCGCGTGGTATGCAATAAAATTCACTGCGCAACAGTCGAAAATGTTAAATATTTAACAGTTCGTCGACTTTGACTTTCATCCAAGCTCACTAGGCCTAGACTACTGGCGCCCAAAATCTCTCGTTCGTTATTAACAGGACCAATGTGCTGAGAACTTCTTATAGCCGGCCCACCTTAGGAGCCGGATATGCGATGCTTGCCAACGTCGGTACCTCCGTCGTCTGTCATGTGGAGACATCTCGAAAACTAAGCAAGACAGACCCATTATATACCCCGCCCGTAGGGAAGGGGCATAAGCTTTGCTTATTTCCGTCCGTCTGTCACGCTGATTGGCGTTCGCTTGACGCTGATTCGGCGGCGACACTCGTTCACGCCTTCGTGACGTCGCGTGTCGATTATTGCAATGCAATCCTCGCCGCGGCTCCGAAGACAACAACGGACAGGCTACAACGAGTGTTAAACGCTGCTACACGAGTCGTCAGCGACACCAAGAAGTTTGATCAAGGACTATCACGACTGATGCACCAGGAGTTACACTGGCTGGACATTCCCGAGCGAGTAAACTACAAGCTGGGAGTGCTGACCCACCGGTGTCTGCTCGGCAAGGCGCCGGTGTAGCTATCAAACTCACAGCCCTCAATAGATTGATCGAGGGCTGTGATCAAACTGCTGCATTCCAGTCAGTCACGTAGCTACACGGCGGCATCTACGCTCCGCTGCACGTCATCAGCTGACCGTACCTCGACATCGTCTCAGCACTTACGGTCGGCGGGCATTTGCTGTCGATGGTCCGACGATGTTTAACACACTGCCAGATGATCTACGAGATCCTGCAGTCAGCACATCGACCTTCAGACAGTCGTTGAAGGCTCATCTTTTCTCTGCCTATCAGCACATTTAGCGCATTAGGGGTGTCTCACGTAATGCGCTCTATAAATGTACGATACTTACTTACTTATACTTACTTACTTACTTCTGTCTGTCCGTCCGTCGCGTACATAGCGAATAACTCGAAAACCCGAAGACTCACATTCGGAACGAAGGTTCTCCACCTTTGATGCGACTCGCATACCAGTTTCAAGGTCAAAAGGTTAAAGATCAAGGTCACCAGGCCCATTAATGCTGACACGTCGTGTGCCATATCTTCCGAACGGCAAGGCCTACGAACTTCAAACTTGGCACACGGATGGAGGACGACGACCCGCATGAGTCACAGGCGCCATGACCTCCAAGGTTAAATGTCAAGGCCGCAAGGTCACGTGATCAGTCTGAGCCATCTTGACCCAATGCTGTACTTGTGTCATTAACGGCCGGCGGGGGCATACCGTGTCGGCTGAACCCGGCAGCCACATGTCTTGTTACTATAGAAAGACAACGTAGAAGTTGGCGCCAGTGGTTGTGTTGTCTCACGCATGGTGTTATTTGCAAACAAAACTGTGCGATCCACACCTGAGCGCTTTGAAAGCGAGGTGCTCACAAAATGGCGCTATATAAACCCACTTTTCTTTCTCTTTCCTTTCATTCAGATCCTCCCCATATGCCCCCGAGGACATTCTGGCATCAAATGTTGAAACATGAGTTGAAATATTAATACGGCCTCCTGTACGACTTTGTCGTCAGACCGCAGCTGTTGTCAACCGAGTGCGACCGTCGGAACTTGTTATCAACAATCATCGTCCGTCGTGATGACAATACCTGTGGTATGACGCGAAAGTCGAACACGAGGCGGGACAGCTTCTTATAGCAGTGGCGATATTCTTGTTAATTAACCCTTTAATCGCCACATTAAAACCGCAGAGCAACGGACCATCATGTAGCAATACAGTGACTGCATGGTACACTGGCCGTTGATGGGTGGGCTGTCACATTTGGTACAGCGAGGAGGGGCCTGGGCGGGGCCGCAGCCCGCCCAGGTCCCTCCTCGCTGTACCAAATGTAACAGCCCACCCATCGACGGTTAGTGTACCAACTTCGTATTATTCGATGTGGTACCGTACTATAATTGCCTTTGGAGTCTACAGGGTTAATGGAAAAACACTGCAGTGGTAAACCTCTGTTGACGTGGCTCTAGTCTACGATCGTGCAATGTCGTTAGTATAGTTTGCTAAAACAGTGAAATTTGTTTCTCGCGAGGTTAAAATTACTAAACCTGTCGCGCAACATTTCAACTTTGCGAGAAACAATTGACGTTTCTTCAAACAACAGACCACACCTGTATGATACCATACACTGCAGGTGAGTGTGTTCATGACGTCACGTGAGTGTATGACGTCACTACGTGCAGGTGTCGATATCGGGTTTGACTATTTACCGCAACGGACCACAACCCTAACTTTAACCATAATCCCTGAACCCTAACCCCTAATCCTAACCATAACCCTTAACGCTAAGTCTAATCATAATCCTTATCCTTAACCCTAAACCTTTCCCTAACCCTAACCCTAACCCATTGCGGTCCGATCGATATCACTGTCAATAAAGCCCGGTACACATTGGCGACAAAGTTGAATTAAACACGGTCGACATTGTTGAAAGTCCACAAAGTCGACCGTGTTGAATTCAACTTTGTCGCCAGTGTGTACCGGGCTTAACAGTATCACCGACGATAGGCAGGTATGTGTCTAACCATTGACATCGCATGTATCGGCGTTACATCTCTTGCTAGCCAGCAATGCATCGACGACGTTCAGTTGTCCAGTGCTGTTTATGGCCACGTGTAATCTGCACACACAGCAGTTCCAGATTGATAAGATTTCGATTCACTCTTATGTTAGGCAGCTACTTCAGTATATATTGTGAGAAGATTTAGATTTTGAATGCCTTCTGTGAAAAAATATGTAGAGATGAAATATGCAGTATTTCGGCCATACTGTAAGAGCAGGCAATCTTTTGATCTCGAGCAAGTACCCTAATAGTATGGTTATCAAATACGTCCGAAATGCATTTTACGGATGGGATATTAACTGCGAAATTACGTAGGAGAATAGTTAAAAACAGAAATTTGGTGTCATAATTTACAGCCCCCGACCCTCACACGTAAGAGTGAATTCAAAAGTGTTCATCAATCAGCGTTATGATTTATAGCAGGGGCCTACGTATACAGGGCGTGCAAAAAAGTACCCCTACGGTCTCTAATTATTGTTTATAGCGCATCAGTGGTTTAAGCTGGTTAATTTTGTAACACATTCTGTGGCTGTTGAATATTTATAATAATGACGAGTACATGCCGGGTTTATTTGTTTGACCATGGATAATAATTCGAAATGCCTACAACTAAATGCTGCAACCTGGAGACTTTGAGCGTTTTTTCCGGGGTTACGAGAAAATTGTCTTTTATTTCTAACTGAAACCTTCGTAACAGTTTAGGGCCCAAGAGGATAATACCGTCACCGTGGCATAATTTTCTTGCTGATATATTTGCAAGCAACAACAACACAGTCTGCAGCTGAAAGCACAACAAGCAACCTCCCCCCCCCCGGGAACTGGAACATTGTGGTCTACAAGGACTTGAAGCGAATCAGACCATATGCAACGGAGTTACGGGCGAAAATGATTTCGGCATTTTTGTGGCGGTCCGCTATGCGAGCCACACAGACTGCCTGGAATTCCCTGTCCCATTTAGAAGAGGCCACGCTGCACCCATCAGTATTTAAGCGCTTGCGCAGACTAGTCATGGTCTGTTTTGCGGTTGCAGTGATGGATGTGGATCTGTAGGTCCTGTTCCCTGGGTTAGGTCATTGTAGAGTAGTGTTTGAGTGTGTTAGTTAATAATATTAAGTGTTAAAGACGATCAGATTACAGTGTGAAGTTTAATTATAAGTTGAAGTAATTCCAATTGTCGTTGTCGTTATACCTATTAGATTAAGGTTCCACATCTCTCGTATTAGGACTAAGGTCATTCAAGGTTTCTGGACCCAGCAACCGGACAACCGTCATATTGCCTGGTCCTATTTTCGCGATTTTCGCGTCCTTGACCTTGAACTTTGACCTTTCAAGGTCAAACATGTACTGGGGCAATGTTCCTGTGGAACATTCTGGTCTTTACTTGAAGTTAATCGGACCGCTTAAGCGGACAACGGCCGGTTGTTGCTTTTGTCTTTTCATTAAATAAATAAACAAATAAATAAAATAAATGAAACGAATAATGCCGCATACCTGACAAATAATCGCTAGTGCAACTTCACCTTTCTTAAGACTCCTCTACGTGAGAAGTTTAAAGTGATAATAAAATAGCTTCTAAGTATAAGTAATTGCAGTCAATAAATCTGGCCTTATCGGTTGTGTTCACTAAAACTCGCACGCAACGTGATAATGAACTCAAGAAACACGATTGAGTTGCTTTTGTCGCTATCAAGTCTACGTACGCCGTGAGGCCGCTGCTTGGGTTAATCTTCGCTGGGTCAACTCCGGAGTTGAGTAAGACTGTGACGCGATCAAGCTGGCCTTTAGTGACAGCTTGTTGAAGACGCTCGTCACGCTTTCCCCAATCATTTACCTACAAAACCGCCAATCATTTCTATCATCTTCATCATCGTCGACATTATAAAGTATAAATGTAAAAAAAACTGTGGTTTACACACTAGTTAACGGCGAATGACACATCTAAAACATTAAAAAAAATACAAAAAAATGATATTACCCACAGTTTTTTACATTTATATTTGCAGTTTTATTACCTTTCTGTAGCTGTTACGCTGTTCAGGTTACGTAGTGCATGGTCCGCATAATTTTTGAGGTGCTCCCGTAGCCCAACAGCCATTATCAAGTTTGGTACTAAACTTGTTACTGCAACTTATACTACCGTTCAGACTGTGATCACGGCGTGTATTATCCCGTAAAATTTGATGCAGATATCTTTTATCCAGTCCGGAGTTATTGACATTTTTCTTTTCACATAACCTAAAAATCCAAGACGGCGGCGGCCGCCATCTTGGAGTTTCAGGTTATGTGAATGTGACATTCCGGCGTGTTGATAGTGTGGTATTTGTGTTCTGTGTCAAATTTGGTTCAATTATCTTTTACAGTCACTGAGATCCGCCATCTTCAAAATCGACATGACGTCATTTTTTCTGCTGAGGGTAGTCCGATTTGGATGAAATTTCGCAGACCAGTGCAAAATGACATGTCGACTGCGGTGATGTGGTCAAAATCGAAACCAGATGTAGAATTCCAATATGTTGGACGTTTGGGCAAATTCTATGGAATGTCATCCCAGAGCCACATGCCACATTGCAGGGTGCAATAATTCCACGAGCCATATTTGTTTTTCGCCATATTTTATTTATTTTTTTTTAAATGCAGTTTGGAGCTAAATACAGGTGAGGTATAAAAATTTCACGATTTTCTACCAATAAGTCGCTACATCTCGCAGACGGTACAAGACAGCGCCATAGTTACTATGGAAGGCGAATAGGAACTCGTATGCGATCTATCAAATGGTGCCATTTCCAATGACCTTGAACGAACTCTAACCCTGTTTTTAAGGTCACACCACTCTTTGACGCTAAATATCTCACAAACAGTTACAGATACGGCCATAGTTACTACAGAAGGCGAATAGAAAACCGCACCCAAGCTTTTGAATGGCACCAGTTTCAATAACCTTGAGTGACCTCTAAGCCAGATTTCAAGGTCACGATAATATTCAACGTCATATAACTCGACTAATAGTAAGTCATGTATGATCTATTCAATGGTTCCGTTTCCAGTGACCATGAGTGACCCTTAACCTAGATTTCAAGGTCACGGTGTAATATTTAGGCCTATAGAATGCCATCGATATATTGTATGCGCAGCTGACGCGAGATCTGTTTGCGATAGCTAAGTTCTTGTTGAAATAAAGCAAGATATTGGTCGAAAAACGCCATTTTTCATACTCCTTGTATTTAACTTGCACGTTGCTCAAAATTTTAGTACAAACTGTGCTATTAGGCAGTGCAAAAATACTGCCGAAAAGTTCTTCCCTGTGAGCAGGGCGTACGAATGTTACAGATAGACGACAGATGGAGTGACGGCCCGTTCCATAAGGCGAATGTGACGTATTATATAGTTACGTTACAGTAACATTACGCCTAAAAATTGTGGTTAAAAGCAGTACTTGTCTAGCTCTTAAGTTAGTCAAACAGTGAAAATGTCAAATATAATAAATGCACTTCATTAGTACATGCTAACAGCACAATTCCTTTATTAGCATATATATTTTCAGCAATTTTCTTGCGCCATGCATATAATCTTCGTTTTGTTATAACAACTTTACAACACAGTTTGTCTTCTCGTTTTCTGAAAGCCACGACAGTCGCGAACATACTGTATAATTACGTCAGCCTCAACAGGTAAGATGCGATCAGGTCTGGTGGTGACTGATGAACTAATTGTTACGCATTTATTACGCAGCAATCTACCAAAAATCGTTGAGACTGGAATACGAGAACATTTACTGAAGATATAAGGGAAAATATGAGAGTTTTCGCTGAACACGGTGTATACAACGAACACTTTTTCGTAACACCTGTACAGAGCATCTTCTAACCATGGTACAGAACCGCAGAACAATTACGAAAAAAAGCAGATCTACAATAAAAACACCGGTGATCGAAAATTATACGCTGATCTTCTTGGTCGGGCCCTGGTTCACTGAACTCAGTGGTACAGCAGCGCACTTGGCACTTGGCAAACGCTTCGGCATTGAAACAATCAATTAATGAACGCAAATGATCGCTGTGGTTTGTTTTATGGCGCAGTTGTCCGTAGTAAATTGTCTATTATCATGCGTGCACTGTCAATGGGCCTCTGCATGCACTGCGGTTGTTGGCGCCGCGTTACGTTGGATTTTGCCAAACTCTGGAGTGTTTCGGTGTAGACGTTCCCATTTCACGTTTACAGCTGCGTTAACCTTTTATGAGCAGTGACTGTTAGTTATTATAATCATTACAATCGCAACGCTTTACGCTGACAACTTTGCTACCAACGATGTAGGAACGAGGAAGTATTGTTTTCAGCTGAGTGTGTCTCTCTTATTTTCAAATCTACTAGACTTCATACAATCATGAACACATGCATAGCCTATATGATACATTTGGCGAAGGTGTGTGCGTGTTGTGCACGATAACCTGAAAACTGTTGCAAATATCTGCTTTCTGTTTGGTAGTTATGTAGACTGGAGAACTATCTCCAACGAGTTCGTATATCACGATCACAGGTCAAAGTTGAGGTCGTTTTTCGGAGGTTTCAAGGTCACTCGGCAAGGTTCGAGCGTTGCGGGTTGCGGATGGTGAGATTCCATCTCCGTACGTAGCTTCAGCGATAAAATAGGTCGTCGAAATGACCATCAAATGTGACTCGACGTCATGGGGAATGTCACGGTTCGATAAAGCCACATGATTTCCTATTAGCGTTCCATAACTATCGCCCCATCTTTTATCGTTTCCCACACGCAGAGAGGGTCGAAAATCGCGAAATTTATATGCCCAACCTGTATTCAACGCCCTGTACTCGGGTGAGCCCGACGGAATTTCGCAAAGATCTTTAACACTGGCGAAACTAGAATGATTGTGCTACCATATGCTGCAAAATGTATAATGGTCTGTTACGCCGTTTCGATACAATACCGGAGTGTGACAGACGGACGGACAGACAGACAGAATTGCTATGCTGAAGCGCGATAAAAACGCATGTCACCAAACTAGGAAATAATCATTTGCTACGGGCGTTTATTGCGTGATAAAGGGTTAAAGCTGTTGCTGCGGCTGCTGCTGCTGCTGCTGCTGCTGGCAGGGATGTCGACTTAACGTGTTGTGGCTTGACTCGTTCATTTACATAAATGTAGCTCGCCGTGAAGTCAGACAGGCAACGTCGCTATTTGCTGGTGTATTACGCTGTATATAAATTAATCGAGCCATGCAGCAAAAAAAATTGGCAAGCTGTAGTTTCGACAGGCATGGACTAATATTGATAATTTTTATCGCGCGTCAGCACACTGACGCGACGCGCGATACTGATAATAGCAATTCTGTCCGTCTGTCTCTCTGTCCGTCACGTTCCGGTATCAGATGAAAACGGCTTAACATATCGTCATACATGTAGTTTTTCACCATATTCATTTTACCACCGTCGCCCAATCATTCTAGTTTTATCAGCATCACACACCTTCAAGAAATTCCGGCGGGGTCACCCCCTACGAGGGCGATAAATACAGGTGGGGTATAAAAATTTCGCGATTTTCTACCAATAAGTTGCTATATCTCCCAGACGATACAAGATAGCGCCATAGTTACTATGGAAGGCGTATGCGATCTATCAAATAGTGCCATTTCCAATGACCTTAAACGAACATTAACCCTGTTTTCAAGGTCACACCACTCTTTGACGCTAAATATCTCACAAACGGCTACAGATACGGCCATAGTTATACAAAAGTCGAATAGCAAACCCCATCCAAGCTTTTGAATGGCACCAGTTTCAATGACCTTGAGTGTCCTCTAACCCACATTTCAAGGTCACGATGATATTCGACGTCAAATAACTCGACTACTAGTAAGTCGTGTAATATCTATTCAATGGTCCCGTTTCAAGTGACCTTGAGTGACCTTTAACTTATATTTCAAGGTCACGGGGTAATAAGACCTATAGATACCCTCAACGTATTGTGTGCGCAGCTGACGCGTGATCTGTTTGCGATAGCTAAGTTCTTGTTAGTAAACGTGCAGCATCAGCACACTTTCGAAAATGATATGCGTGTTCAACCTTCCTTATCCCTTCACTTTTACTTACTTTATTTGCTTTTAACCCTT
>Ga0209149_1001276_pt1 | contig 12466 bp, 2 predicted proteins | sample WorMetTyACAVOLI2_FD_187423 | JGI IMG/M metagenome (GOLD analysis project Ga0209149, IMG submission 187423) | Marine gutless worms symbiont microbial communities from Max Planck institute for Marine Microbiology, Germany - Olavius algarvensis... ... | reverse complement strand
GTGGATCACATGAGTGCAACTGTTCCACCTTAGAATTGAAGTAGTTCTTACGTAGTTTGGCGGCCAGACGCTGGGTGCTATTTCTAAGACGGTGGTATCTGGCTAGGTCGCCCGACAAGAATGCTTTCTGTCTGCTAGTAACCAGGTCGCGGAACTTAGGAGTCACCCATGGCTTGTCAGTTGACCATTTATTGACAGTAATGATGGGTAAATAGTAATCTAACGATGACTGAACAACAGAATAGAAACAGCTGATCATTGATTCACAGTTTGGGAGGCGATATAAAGGTGTCCAATTTAAGTGCTCGATATGGTGGCACAACAGCGCCTTTCTACTAGGATTGGAAATTCTACGATAAGTCTGGATTAGCTGCTGTTTGGGCCTTTGCGGATTCTCACTAGGAACTAGGAGCACGGAGTTGTGGTCAGACTTTGTAATGGCAGGCAGAATGGTAGGTGACTGAAACCAGGTTGGGATGTTGGTGAAGATTTTATCTAAAGTAGCCAAGTTGCGAGTAGGGCCAGACACAATCTGCTTCAAGGGGTAAGTGCGCAATTGCCCTTCAGGGAGCTGGTTAAAGTCACCGAGGATAATGATACCAGTGTATGGGTGAGCTGCCTGGTTATAGTATCCAAAGCAGAAGTTAGGTGGGCTTCTTGTTTTACCTGGTATGATACTCGTCGCCACACTTAAACATTCTTTGCGCAAGTTAAGTGAAAACATACTACTCTAAAAATAATCATGAATTTAAGCAACGACGCTCAATTTTTGTATTTGTGTCACATATGACATCTGTCAGTTGACAGGGAATTTAATATGTTTACTCTGTTCCTTAATCACTATGGCCAGTCTCTTTGGCAGTTGGTCTACAGCCCATTCATATTCATTATGTATCAATTAAGTGCCTCTTTTACTAAAGTAAAGTGAGGCGCTTAAAAAACTAATAAGTTTAAAACAAATGTGTTAGAAGCCATTAAAACAGCAAAACTTTCAAACAGCAAAAATCATTTTTGTATTGCAGCCGTATCCTTAATCAGCATACTGATATATAGCTGTATAAAATTGCATTTGGTCCTGCTTGTAATACAGACCTGTCTTATACAGTGTTTGGCTTCTGTCACTAATTTGAAAGATCACATGGGCGCACTTGATTAATGCAAAAAACGACGATATAGCACGAGGCACGGCTCTGCATATTTTTAACAAGTAGGCTTCTAACACGAGGGCATTAAAATTTACCACCGGGTGACTGAAAATGCATGACTGAAAAAGCACCAGGACCTTCTACATGTTGCTGAAAACAGTACATGTAGAACAGATACATGTAGCCTATCCGTTGTATCTGTCGGCAGTGTGGACGACGTTTAAGTAAGATAGTAGCATATAGACCATTCTTAACCAACAGTCCCTAATCTAATTAAATACTTTACTAGTATATAACATTTTATCTAATTACTTATCCATTCCACCCTACTCCATATGCAATTGCTGTGTGACCATATCGCTGTTCAAATTAGACTGCATCGTAGAACATTGTTTGCCAACGATCCGTAGGATTGAGTGCCCTCATGTTAGAAGCCTACTTGTTAAAAATATACAGAGCCGTGCCTGATGCTATATCGTCGTTCTTTGCATTAATCAAGTTCGCCCGTGCAATCTTTCAAATTAGTGACAGAAGCCAAACACTGTATAAGAGAGTCTATATTACAAGCTGGACCAAATGCAATTTTATACAGCTATATAGCAGTATGCTGATTAAGGATACGGCTGCAATACAAAAATGATTTTTGCTGTTTTAAAGTTTTAATATATTAATGGCTTCTAACACATTTGTTTTAACTTATTAGTTTTTTGAAATTATATTTTCAGTTATTATATTAAAAGTATAGAGCCATGAAAGGCAGTAGAAATGTCATATCTATTTGTTACAAGAAATAACTAGTCCGCTCTTAACAACAACATTGTGCAGTAGGTGATAGATGTTTGATATTGTAGCCATTGCTGCTGTTTAATGCTCATAACTCAGTTTATATGCTGGCGAAATATCTTTTTCTTTTCTCTTCTGTTTAGTGTGTGAGTACACTGTAATGTTATTTTTTTTGTACGGAAAACATTTTATATCCGAAACGAGTAATTGTCTTAGGGGCCCTGTGCCCCCTGGATGCTCCCTAGCTCAAAAAATGTACCCAAAGCAAGTACTTTAACCATATCTAAAGGTGTTTTTAATTTTAACGTTCTAGCTCTAGTAGTTTCCGAGATATTAGGAGGGTCCAAATTTACATTAGGGGGCCCTGCGTCCCCTCGACGCCCCCCTGTGGAATCATTGTTTTTGTGATCAAAGCAGGTACTTTACTGTATCTAATGGTATTTTTAAATTCAACTTTCTAGCTGTAGTAGTTTTGGGACACCCCTATTATTAGGGGTGTCCCACATTTACATTAGGGGCGCTGCGCCACCTAGACGCCCGGCCCTTAGTGGAAAAATTCTTGTATCCAAAGCAAGTACTTTACCATATCTAATCGCATTTTTAATTTTAACTTTCTAGCTCCGGTAGTTTAAGAGATAATAGGGGGTCCCAAATTTACATTAGTGGGCCATGTGCCCCCTTGACGCCATCTAGAGGAAAAATTTTTATATCCAAAACGAGTTCTTGGTCATAGCTAATTGTGTTTTTAATTTCAATTTTCTAGCTCTAGTAGTTTTGGAGATAATAGAGGGTCCCAAATTTAAATTAGGGGCCCTGCACCCCCTGAACGCTGCCTAGCAGAAAAAGTTTTGTACCCGAAGCGAGTACTTTACCACCTGTAATATAGTGCTTTTAATTTCAACTTTCTAGCTCTAGTAGTTTCTGAGATAATAGGGGTCCCAATTTACATTAGGGGCACTGCACCCACTAGACGCCCCCTAGCGGAAAATTCTTGTATCAAAAGCAAGCACTTTACTATATATAATCGCTTTTTTTAATTTCAACTTTCTAGCTCTGGTAGACTCCGAGATAATAGGGGGGTCCCAAATTTAAATTAGGGGGACCTACGCCCCCTGAACGCCCCCTAGTGGAAAAATTTTTGTACACGAAGCGAGTACTTTACCACCTCTGATAGTGTTTTTAATTTCAACTTTTTAGCTGTAGCAGTTTCCGATATAATAGGGGGGTCCCAAATTTACATTAAGAGGCCCTGCGCCCTACGGACGCCCCCTAGCAGAAAAATTTTGACATGCGCCCAAGTACTTGCCTACACATAAAATAACTGTAAAGTTTCAGCATTGTAGCTCCATTAACGTGCGACTTACGGAGAGGTTTGTCTATAATAGGTTTTGCATTGAATGGTCCCCAAAAATGGGTTTTTGGGGGATTTGGACCCCTAAACACGATTTGTCATCAACGATACCCCAAAAAGGCACATCTGGGCATGAAACCACGCGTTTTGAGCCATAAATGTTTCAGATCCTTCCATATTTGTGATCTGTAGGCGAGATGAAAGAATTTGTTTGACTGACTGACTGATTGTGTGTGTGTGTGAGTAAAAAACTTAAACTTCCCCTATTCCCCCAGCAAAATTTGGTGAGCCGATTTTGCTCGGATTTTCCACAACAACTCAACTCCGCGACGTAATCATATATTCTGGGCGGCGTTTAAATATCTTTAGCCATTTTGTATTTATGCGGGGGCCGAATTTTCCGTTTTTCCATATACTCTGGTCATGACTTCTAACACAGCGTATTGCTGTAGGTGTACACTAAGGACACACATAAATCTGACAGTGACATATGTACAAACAAGACTCGAGATATCTTACCGCAGGCACAGCCTTTCTCATTACATCCTTGTATTCATCTTTCGTAATTTTGCCGCTCCTGTAGTAAGGCTGCATTATGAGTTTAAACTGGCGTGAAACTCGTTTCATCATTGCTGCTTTGTCAACTACCTGTAACGGTACATGTACAATATGCACAGAGAATGTCGCAGAAGGACAACACAATATCAGAGTAACAAACTATAGTTACTGAAAAGTTTGTCACGACCCTTTAATCCCTGTAAATATTACATCTGGCCATTTCCAGCTATTCTTTCATACAGACTCCTAAAAACAAGCGTGGGCATGACGAGTAAGCTGGCCTTCACTGCAAACATAAATTCATGGGGGGGGGAGTTTTTCAAGGGGAAGGCAACATCTGTGACACCCTTGGCAGCGTCCACTCCGTGGCTGCTGCTGCCAGTCTGCAGCCACAGCATGCATGCCAGCAGGAACATGTGTTTCATGTGACAAACAGACAAATAGATGGACAGTGCCATTGCATAAAATCCCCAGTTTTGTGATGGCGGAGCTACCAGATGGTTAAAAATATGAGAATATGTTTACTCGTTTCATCACAATACACGAAAGTGATTGAGAGACAGACAGACAGACACCAGACGATGGCACAGGCTGCAGTCACATGACAAAAACTAGGAATGTGCAGAATAGATTTTTTAAATTTCGGTTCGATTCAGAGTGAGTTTCAGTTTGGTTCAAAAAAGCAGTTTTGTTCCAATATTATAGTTATTTACTACTCATGCAATAGCTGAGTAGTTAATTTACAGCAAATATTACAGCGACAGTCATCACATGACTTTGACATCACTGACAACAACGACAAAAAAGTAAGTAATGTAATTCCATTCTAAAATCTATATGTTAAACTCTGTTTCAGTTGTGTTTTAAAACATTCTGTATCTGCACATTTAATGCAAGTAAAATTACTTTTATTCACCTTTCATTCTAACTGTGGATTGCATGCAGTTTCTATAGGAAAACTGCCTGATCGAACGTCAAAATTTGGGACAGTTCGGTAATCGACAGTTTGGTAATCCGAACCGAATTTCGGTTTTCCGCACATCTCTAACAAAAACTGCAGCATTCATTACCACACAATTCTATGCATAGTGCAGACTATGTTGTCGCAAGATGTTTGATATTTGTCAAAATGGCTAAACATATCATCAAACTTTTTTCACCACTGGTAGCCACAACATTTTGGTTTGCCACACCAAACGGTATGGCAATGTTCTGATGGGGAGACCCTAGCAGGGCGTCGAATGCAGGGATATGAAAAATTGCTATTTTCAACCAATATCTCACTTTATCTCAGAAACGATACAAGACAGAGTCAGAGTTACTATGGAATGCAAATAGGAAATCATACACAAGCTTTTGAATGGTACCATTTTCAATGACCTTGAGTGACTTAGTGAAATATTCAATGACACGAACACGAAGCATCGTGCAGTCTCTCTGCAACATCTTAGCTTCATGTTTTAATGTATTGTATTGAACAAAACACTTCACCAAAGTTGAACTTTCTGTGACTTTGCATTCATGACCTGTAGATCATTTTGTGTCTGAGCTTTTGTCCTCATAACTTTGATCAAAATGCCTTTTGGCCAAAAAATTATACCACCAATTACACTTGTCCTAGGAAAGATCATCACCAAATTTGAACAATATGAGAGACGAGTTAAAAGCCAAGCCATTTTTGTCTCAGCTTTGCACGGCATAGCAACGTTGACCTTTAATCTAAAAATTGTAGTATTATTTAATCGTATGCTAATAAAGTTTTGTACCAAAATTATGATGGTGATGATGAAAGATATTCCTTATATCTATGTTTTTCCATTCATGAGTTACACACATTACTGTTTTGAGCCTGTCAATGCCTCATGGCCTTGACATTTCTGACAAAAAAACAACAACTTGACTTATACACGTCACAAGATACATTTTCACCATTTTTTTTTAAACTTTACAACTTTCTGTTCTTCAGTTACAAGCCCAGACATGTCAGACGGACAGATGGACAGACAGGCAGCAACACAGTCATGGGGCCTCCAATGGAAGTGCCCCATAATAGTGTATCACATATTCATCATATGCAAGTAAAACTACAAAACACCATAAATACCTGCAGAAAATTAAAAATCAAAGCAAGCATAAAGATATTCCTTATATTTGTAAAGTAGTATGGTCGCCCACCTTACATTGTAGGCCTATGTGAATGTACTAGGTAGCTGGCACAAAGCTATATTGTTATATATATGGCCTTAAGTCGCTGGCACCTATAAATGGCCTCACACGCAACTTGCTTGCATTGGCCTTATGCGATTGCTTGCATTGCAATAGACAGTTTTGCTGTGAATTGAGTCAAAGGACCATCTCTAATTGATGACGTCACGGACGACAGTTGATAGATGTTTTGAAGGAAGTATGGACGAACTTTGACACGACGCGTTATAGTCGTGAATAAAACCACGTAGTTTAGTGGTCGCAGACAAGTTGAAAGTCTGTGAGACTTGTAACAGGAAGCAACTGAACCTGTTATATTGTGGAGAAGAGTGTTTGTCGACGAACTCGGCCTTTTCATGGGTCCGACCGTGTTTTTGTTGTCAATGACTCCACAGAAGTTTACGTTCGATAGAAGACAGAAGATCTTTCTAGTCGTACGGTGCGGTTGGCAAGTCTGGATCAACCGATGGTCAGTCACAGAAGTTCGTGAATGAGAAGCAGACGACAACATCTCGTCAAAAGAGACAACGAGTCATCATCTGCTGTGAGATCTCAACGCTTGCGCCATTCATCAGCATTGCGTGCTTGCTGTTTGCTTCCCCACATGTAGAAACTGTTAAATATATATATATAGAAAGGTGCCAGCCTTTATTATTAATATATGTTTATAACATAACTGTTTTTTTATAATAAATTTTAACAACTTAGCAGTTGCAGTTAGTATCAAGACACGACACACTCGTAGATGTCAACTCAACATTATCCGAAAATTATCCGACCGATCTAGTCAATGGGGACAGACGGCCGCGAGCCCGCGACATACATATTAAGTTAGTCAGGTGCTTCGTAATTTATTACAAGCATCTGCATATTCATCAAAGGAATATATTTATGCTTGCTATACATTCATCAGAATTTTAAGACCAACCGTGCTCTCTGTCTTGTTAGGATTGTTGAGACCATTTGTTGTGTTTCTTGATGACTTTTTCTTCAGGCCAATACTATGCTTCATCTTTACGACTGCCATCATATGCTCAGACGATGGTGGAGAAAACGACATAATTTCATCTGACCGAGGTGACACCACAGCATCGACATCAAAATCCAACTCTGCTAGAGGCTTTGGTGGTGGCTTACTGCTTGGCGCTGGCATTTCAGCTGTGGTGGTTTGAGGAAGTGATGTGATCCATGCACTGATTGCCTCAGTGGATGTAACAGTTGTGGTAGCATACTTTAATGCCGGCACAGTCACTAACGAACTCCTACTGCTCACAGCTGGTACAGTGCTGTTTGCTGCAATACTGGTTTCAGTGGTAGTGCTAGAAGGCACTGCTGTAGTTTGCTGCTGCATTGATGTTGTAAACAAGTGTGCAGCAATTCCTGACAATGGACGAAGTAATGGTGCAATATGCTGCTGTACTACTGGAATATCGCTACTGGTTGTAACAGCTGGCATCACAGTTCCTTGTGGGCTGGAATAACTTGCAGAAGTACTACTTGCCTGGCTAGATGACAAAGGCAGCACATCAGATACCATGCATGAACTTGTCACTGCAACTGATGTAACTGTATAATAAGGTGCAAACTTCTGCTGTGGAATCTCTGATACTGTACTTGCAACAGTTGCTACAACAACGTTAATGACACCCAAACTTCCATTAGTCTGGAGAAAACTGCTGGGATGGAGACTATTGTGACGTGATGACAATGATGTACTAATCCTCGATTCACAATGGTTGGCATCGGGCTCCACATCTTCACATATGCCAGGGATTCGACCAGAGTTATGAGTGAAAAATGACAGAGACTCTGGAACATCTGGAGAGCAACTCTTGTTTTGATTCTCATGCTGCAGCTGAGGAGACACAGGTTCTAACACAGCTGAAGCAGACCGGATCTCACTGGCACCACTGAACAGTGATTCGGAAATTAATGGCTGTTGTGAATGTGTGCAGTAGCTCATAGCCGCAACTGGCTCGTTTCGTAACTGTTGAATGGCAGATGTAGCAGGCAGACGAACTGTACTGCTGTGACCATTCACGGTTATAGGTAACTTTTTACTGACTGGCACACTGACAGGATGAAGAGGAACAGCACGTTGGTATTGGACCGGTTTATGCTGGACTACAGGTGGCAGCTGATGAACAGCAGATGCAATAACAGATGTATTGTGATTTGACAACTCCTTGTTACGTGTATTACTGTGAACAACATCTGAATCACACTTTTTGGAAGACAACTGCTCACCTGTACCATCATCATATTTTTCATGCACAAGACCTGCATTGGACACTGTACTGATCTCTGCACTGTTTACAGCAACAATACCAAGCTGTACTTGTTCTGTTGCACTTTTAAGTGTACTGCCAGTGTCTGAAGTTATATGATCAGCATTCTCTGCCTGTCGTTCTAATGCTATATTTTTAGCTACTGACAACAGGGACTTGGAAATATTCGGTACTGTGACATATAAATCACTCAAGTCTTGCTTGGGTGAATCTGGAGTATGTCTTGGAACATCTGCTCTTTCAAGTAAGACTGGTCGAGGTACATGACTACCATCCTCAACACGATTTTCAGGTGACTGTATATCACTTACTTCATTTAAATCACCAGCTATAGCAGAACTTGGAGAATGAATGCATTCTTTGTTATCAAAGTCTGACACCTGTAGTTCTTTATCTGCTTTGCCATGGTCACATGGCTTGTTGTTGGATGTATCAGAAAATATAGGTTCAGTCATGCAGTCACGTGTTTCTGCAAACAGTGATACTTGTGTCTGGACCTCTTTCGATGACACCGTCACCTTCTTACTTTCCAATTTATTAGTACCAATGTCACTAGTTGGTAGACTTTTGGCCGTGACAGATTGCTCACCAGTTGCTGAAGACAGCCCTTCCACTGACAAATGAGGCTGTTGATCTAAACAGACAACAACATCAACAACTCCATAATCACTGCCATCATCTTTCGATTCGCTGCTGTCAGCATTCTGCAAATTGCTATTCTTCGACTGTGTTTCTCGAGGATACGAGACACCTACTATTTCAACCTCGTCATTAGCATCATCAGTCCTGGGACACAGATCAGATAAATTTCTAGAAATAAAATTAATGTCATATTCTGGTCCATATTTAGACCTAATGCATTCTCCCAGCAGAGTAGTACGGCCATCTTGTTCTAGTTCTCCAGAATATGATAACCTTGATAAATGTACATGACCACCGGATACATTTCTGCTTCTGCTATCTGCATTTTGACTGACACCAGTTGTTGCAAAACTGTCGCAGCTATAGTATGAACTATCGGATGAAGATCGTTGACGAGCACTGACAAGAGTGTTCTTGTGTACCACAACACTCCGTAGATGACGCACATTTGAAGATCGCTTCTCTTCAGAGCGTATCATCTCTACAATACGATCATATGATCTGGGCCTGCTACGATTATGCCTCTGCTCAAAATCATGAAATCTGCCTTCAGAATCAGATCTGTGCTTCCTATGCATATGCTTTTTCAATCTCCCTTTACGTTCATGAGTACGTGCCTCATTTCGATGTGTATGATGTTTATGATGCCGTTTAGAATGCTTTCTCTTGTTTAAGGTTCTCTTTTTAGATAAATGCACATTATTCTGCAGCGCTTTTTCAAGAACTGGGCCACGGAAAGGCATTGGTGTAATTTCACGAGCAACTGTAATAGAAGGCGAAAAATGACACTCAAAACGCTTTTCTTTCTTTGATTCATCAACTGTCCTATTAACGACAACTACTTTTCTCTTTGAAGTGTGGTTATGTTGTACCAGCAATTTTTCTGGTGACCTTGAAGTTCGTTCTGCTGTATGTTTTTGTTTTCTAAACAATGGCAACTTTGACGTTGTTTTAGACTTGTCATACAGTAAGTGCTGCACTGGTGTTGGGATGTTGACTGATCTGTCACGCTGTTCATCAACATAACAGCTTACAGAAGACTTAGAAGTCATTGCGGCTTTTGACACCTTTTGTCGTTTATTACTTCGTGAATGGTCTTGTTCATCTACAGACTCATTATGATGATGCAGGCCTACATCATCAATTATGTTCTCATGCAGCCTTTTCTTTTCACTCTTTTTCTTATGCTGTTCACTGTCTCGTTTTTCTTTTCTGTTGATAGGAGCAGATCCAGATATCTGAAATATGCCAAATTCCTCTTCTTCTGTTTCATCCACAATTTCTCCTTCAGACAGATATCGATGATTGGAAACAGAGTGATCTGATTTCATACTACTGCTAGTACCACCTGACAATAAGCATTTATTTTCAAAATCTGTAACACCAGTGTAGTCACATTTTTCAAACGTGGTAACTCTTTGATTGTGAGACTGAGAGGAGTGCTCTTGATCATGCTCACTGTCACTTACAGACATTATGGACTCTGCAGGTGACAATGGTATATCATGGCAATACACAGCTTCATTAGCAGTTTTGCATTCTGATGACTCCACAGTTCGATTTGCTTCAGCAACAGGTGACGTGTTAGAATGATCAGACTGTGGTTTTGCAAACAGAGTATTAAGCTGGATAACTCGTGGTTTAATCAGCGAGCTGGACTTCAGTTTGTTGGGAAATGCAACAGAATCAAACATGTTTTTAGAACCATCAACACGATGTAGTTTGATCTTTCGTGGGATAACTGCATGACTTTCAAAATCAAGAGGCTCAGCATCTGTTGGCTCAGACGGGTCACTAATATCAGACAGCCGTAAAATGGGATGTGATTCAAGGTCCTTATCACGATCCAAACGTATAATTCGGGGACGTTTGGCAAGTTTACTGTTACAGTTTGGATCAGATATCTCAAGTAATTCATCTGGCTCCAAAGGATCTTCAATGCGACTAAGTTTGATCGTACGAGGTTGCTGTGAAAGTTCCACCATTTGATCACTATCATCACACGGTTCAGTTGGCTCAGCGATGTCAACTATACTGTTTGTGTAGCCACTGTTCGGTGTACTGCCTGGCTCTGAAACATGTGTTCTTTGCAATGTATCACATACAATGTTGTTGTTATCAGTCACAATATTTGTATGTTCATTGTTTCTATCGCATGCATGAACTTTCTGAACTGTGACAGGCTCTGATACAGATGAAACCTTCAATGCATTCACAGTGTCAACACCATCACATACTTCAGTGTCAACTCTGTCATTTGCAAAAGAATCTGAATTAGAACACTGTTGTTGCAACTGTTTTGAGTTCTGACTATGATCAAAATCAGGTAAATGCGTGTTGATGCCAGGAGTAGCATTTAACGGCGCCTTCACAATTTTGTCTTCCACTGTTTCGACATCATCAAATTCCACAAGAGAAGGACCTAACATCTTTTTCCTCGTTTTCCATATTACAGCTGGTTTAGTCGCATTTACTGGCTTAACAGGTTCATCTGTTCGCGTAACATCAGACAAACATTCTTGTTTATCATGCACGGCCGTCGTGCACTGACTGGATGCTAAATGATTACTGCCTTCTGTTGCAGAAATTGTTTCATTTTTTGCATCCTCTATATCAGTGGAAAAGTTCAAGGAGTATTCACAACTGACTGCTGAGTCGCTCACTTTACATGTACTTGACTGTTCAAGTTCAAGGCACAAATCATCATCAACAGACGGACTTTCTGGATCATACAGGTCGATGCTCTGAAAACGAGACATACTCGACACCAACGACGGTGGTCTTGAGTCTATAACACAAAACGTATAATTGCCATCACGGCATCACTGTGACAGTTTCAAATGGTCTAGAAAGCTTACAGTCACTTCGACGCTCAATCTAGATTAACTATTTACAACTATAACAAAATACGTGTCAATAAAGGTGAAATGTTTACACCAAATTTTCATAGATACAAGCACAACACAACACAGAGTACAGAAAATTAGTGTTGTCAAGTCAAGTCATCGTCGTTTATACTGGACGTAGGCGAAATGCGCGCAGTGACTTCGCGTTCAGCGGCTCAGCCCAATTCTACGGAGTAAAGTAAAGTAAAGTAAAGTAAACGTGGATTTGTATAGCGCATAGTCGTGGAGCACCACCTCTAATGCGCTACCGGAGCCCCGGCGAGACATGAAAAAAGTTATTTGTTACAATTTGTTCAAACAAATTGTAATTTGTTTGAACAAACTATAATATGTTTGTTTGAACAAATTACAATTTGTTCAAACAAATTGTAATTTGTTTGAACAAATTGTAATTTGTTCAAAGTCTACCAATCATAGTCATAGTTTACCAATCGTCAACACGAACTTAGCTATCGCAAACAGAGGGCATTCATAGGCCTAAATATTACACCGTGACCTTGAAATCTAGATTAAGGGTCACTCAAGGTCACTGGAAACGGAACCATTGGACAGATCATACACGACTTACTATTAGTCGAGTTATTTGAC
>Ga0209149_1001275_pt1 | contig 12467 bp, 12 predicted proteins | sample WorMetTyACAVOLI2_FD_187423 | JGI IMG/M metagenome (GOLD analysis project Ga0209149, IMG submission 187423) | Marine gutless worms symbiont microbial communities from Max Planck institute for Marine Microbiology, Germany - Olavius algarvensis... ... | reverse complement strand
GGGGTCACCCCAGGGGGTCGAAAGTTGTGCCATTGAATTCCTGGGGTAGGGTTTCCTATTAGTGTTCCATAGTAACTATAGGCCTAGGATGCACTGTTTGGCCACAGTGCACGCGCGTGACGACCAACGACGTCACGACACAGCCTATCTCAATAAGCGCCTCTTTTACTAAAGTAAAGTTAGGCGCTTAAAAATTGGCAGGTTGACAGAAATCAGTAGCTTTGTCACAGTGCTGTTCTGTTGGCTTGGCTATACCATAAGTCTGAACGGTGTATATGATTGTGACGGTGTGCACGATGTGATATACATACACTTCAGAGTTAAAATGTTCTAGTTGCTGTCGTTCACTGGGTGCTGATGTGAGGAAGATGAGCGTATACCGTTCCACAATATGAGTAGGTGCGACTGGACTGTGACTAATGACTGTGTACATCTACCCTTACATCTTGTTGAATGCCAGACAGACTGATGTCAATGTGCAGTGCTGGCTATCAGTGTTTACTGTAAAGGGTCACGAAACGTGAATAGTGTGTCTCATGCACTCACTGATACAGCGCTGTTTATTGCAGCCATACAATGATGAGTTTTCGCACTGCTGAATGTGTGGGTGGTGGCGTCAAGCGTGTAGACTGATGAATGGTGCCGTCTGCACGGCCGGTTGGCCTGACAGCTGGCTAGTACAGGTTGTGTTACTGGGCCGCTGGGCATTATTTGGCTGATGTCGTTGTCACAAGTTAATTGATCTCAGTAGCATGTCGTCGTGAGTTGAGTGTTTTGTGCTCGCTGGGCGGTCTGATTGAGTCGTACAACGTGCAGTTTTTAAGCGCCATGTATCGCATGCAAGTGCAGTATACGCCATGGCCATTCTGTCTGTCCATGTGTCTGACACAGTAGCACTCATATATTGTGTCAAACATCTCATTAGGCTTTTTTACGACCATTGTTGATGACCTTTCATGACCTTGAACGACAATTGCAACAGTTTAACCAACTATCTTTAATTGTTATTTATTGTCATATAGAATTTAACTTAAGAAAATCTACAAATGATAAGTATCTTTGAACAGTTGTCTGTGACAGATGATTTTGTTTTCTTTACAGAACTAGTGTATAATGGCGGCTTACAACTCAATAGAGTTACAAATGCTTTAATAAAAACTTACATACAGCTGATAAAGGCTGTCTTAAGAAGTTATGCCTACCGTGATTGGCTGTTTTTAAAATAAGGAAATTCCTAAGGAATTGAAAATCATTGTAGGAAAATTATAAGAGAATCTTACAACATCTTAATTTTCTGACTTAAGAAAACTTAAGATTCGGTCTTACTCCGACACTGTGCATGTTATAAGTTTATGTATTTCTATTATTATTATTAGGAAAAACTTACGATAATCTAAAGATATTTAGAAAATTGGACCCATTGTCTGGCGCTGTTCTTTGTGGACATTTGCCGTTAGGTGATTTGTTGCTTTCATTCTCAGCAGTAATAAGTTTACTTATAGGCGCCAACTGAAAGTAAAAGGTGCCGCCACCTCGTTTATTAAGCCGCCGCTTGCGACAGCGAGAGCGGCTTCATGCAACGGGCGTGTCCATCTGTTCGTCTGTCTCTCTGTCTGTCGCCAAATTGCAAAAACGTGATTTTCTCAAAAACTAAGCAATTTAGAGCTATGGTCTCTATTGACGACCTATAGGAAGTCGTACATGGGCTTTTCAAAGAACCCATTATTAGACCCCTGAAATCCAAGATGGCTGAGATCCGCCATCTTGAAAATCGATATGACAGTCATTATTTCTGCTGAGGGTGGTCCGACTGGATCAAATTTCGCAGACTGGTGCAGAAGGACATGTCGACTGCAGGGATATGGTCGAAATCGACACCAGATGCAGAATTCAAATGTGGCAGACGTTTGGGCGAATTCAGTGGCCTATCATCCCAGAGCCATCTGCCACATTGCAGGGTGCTGCCACTTGGTGAATTCACTGTCATGATTCCACAGCCACATGCCACATTGCAGGGTGCAGTCTTCTGGTGAAATCAGTGTCATGATCGTGCCACATTGCAGGGTGTAAGAATTCCATCTACCTTATTCAAAATCGTTTTTCGCCATATTTTATTTTTAAGCCGTTGCTCATGACAGCGAGAGCGGCTTAGTGCATTGATGCTGTCCATCTGTTTGTTTGTTTGTCTGTCTGTCTGTCTGTCACCAAAATGCAAAAAACGCGATTTTCTCAAAAACTAAGCAATTTAGAGCTAACGACTTATAGGAAGTCATGCACCGGGTTTTCAAAGAACCCATTATTGGACCCCTAAAATCCAAAATGGCTGAGATCCGCCATCTTGAAAATCGACATGATGTCATTTTTTTCTGCTGAGGGTGGTCCGATTTGGATAAAATTTCGCAGACTGGTGGAGAATGACATGTCAACTGTGGTGATATGGTCAAAATCGAAACCAGATGTAGAATTCCAATATGGCGGACGTTTGGGCGAATCCCATCGCATGTCATCCCAGTGCCACCTGCCACATTGCAGGTTGCAGTCACCTCGCGAAATCAATGTCATGATCGTGCCACATTGCAGGGTATAATAATTCCATCCGTCATATTGAAAATCGTTTTTCGCCTTATTTTACTTATTTTGTTTTCTTAATTTCGTTTGGGCTTTGACAAGCGGCGGCTTTCGTATCGTCTCCGATACACTTGTTAAGAACGATTTCAGACGCGTGGCCAAGACGTTCTCACACAGCCACGAGTTAGGAATAGAATCCGGTAGACTGTTCCAAACAGTTAGGCCTGATTAGTGCAGCAGTGCAGCCAATGAGGGTCACGGAAGCTTGTGCTGTTCCGGATGACTTTCAGAACTTGACGCCAGACACTCGTGTCCCTGACGGACGACCACCTGCCGGCCACAGTCGTCATTGAGGTATTGTGATGCACGGCCATTCAGACATTTGTGCACCAGTATTGCGATTTTGTATTGTGTGCGCTGACGAACTGGCAGCCAACGAATGGACTTACAGCACAGTAGTAATGTACAGTTAACAGACAAGCAGCGGCATTCTGTGCTGACTGTAACTGCTGAAGCTGTTGTTCAGCAACTGCGTATATCAGCGAATAGCCTGGTGGAGTGGGCTGGTAATAAAAACGTGTGTCAGCGTCTTGGTTGCGTCTGGTGTCACGAACTGTACAATGACATGCAGCTGCCTCAACTGATAGTAGCCAGGTCAGCATACGCCCCACTGTATCTCGCTTCCATAGGTGCTCCGCTTGTTCTGTACTGCTTGTTCTATTTTCGGTTACAATACACACATTAGCAGCAACGGGTCACCCGTTGGATAAATGTGTGCTGTGGGTTTCGTCGAAAATACCAAATCCCTGCAAGCATTTTGCATCATACTTTTTCAGATAAATTCTTAATCAAATTTATTTGAACGGCATAATTTTGTTTTCCTGGTTTGCACTTTCTGAGTGCTTTCTAGTGGGAATTGTTTATACACTGTGTCTCAAAAAAAATGAGCCAACTTTGGCAAGCTGTAGTTTCGACAAGCATGGACTGATTTTGATAATTTTGGGTAAACAGCATCAGCACACTTTCAAAAATTATACGCCTATTCAACTTTCTTTGTCTCTTCACTTCTACTTACTTTATTTGCTTTTAAATAGCTGTGGTGGAAATGATGCGAAACATAACGCCGCACACGTTTTCCTTAGTAGACTATTCGTGGCTTTGAAAAGAGCCAGTTTTAGTTTAGCAGATGTTCATAGTGATATCCTTTCACGTTCACGCTTCACCCATGCACGTAACTGCTTATTCCATTGATCAACAGCTTCGTCAATGACTTTTTTAATGAGGCGCTGCTTAAAGTCGCTGGTGTCGCGTCATTTCCATTGCAGCTATTTAAAAGCAAATAAAGTAAGTAAAAGTGAAGGGACAAGAAATATAGAATATGAATAAATTTCTGAAAGTGTGCTGATGCTGTTTACTTGAATTTGTCAAAATCAGCCAGTGCTTGTCAGAACTACAGCTTGCCAAACTTGGAGTGTTTTTTGAGACACAGTGTGCATGCAGGCCTACACGACGTCTGGTAGAGATTGAATGGTTGGTACAATGAACATCAGATGAAGATAGGCTGCAGGAAGCCTGGCAAATCATCGGCCGCATGCCGACCCTTGCTGCTGCGGCTGCTGGTTTCAGGAAGCATTAATTGAGACCACTAGTTGGTGCTGCGGTCGGTCTTGGTCGTCAGTGGTGTGTATTGGCAACGTCAGTCAGTGTTTGATGAAAGACCCGCACATGTGTGTCAGCAGGTTAACGCCGTCCGTCCGTCTGTCCGTCCGTCGGCCTGCTGCTGCTGACCGTTCTGCACTCAGTCACGCTCCGTTTCCACTTTTATTTCCTCCTTGCGCATCTTGCTACTGCCAGCTGTAGACTTTAAGCCGCCGGCGTAGATCAACCTGAAGTGAGCTGCTGTAAACCCACAGTTGCATACACACAGCGGTGATGCAGCTGTGAACGTAAAAGTGGCAGTGCTGCATAGCTAATGAGCAGACTGCAGTTATATGCATGAAGTTCGATTACTGTTGTACTACTAAACTATGAGTCAAGAGTCAAAAAACTGGACCATTTTTCATTTGAGTATAACTTTCGCAAATACTGTTAAATTTTGATCATTCTTTCACTGTTGCAGACATAAATTATCTGCCCACAAACACGTAATTGAATTTGTCACTTCACCTATAACTTGTTGCTGCATTACCTTGAACAATGCAAGCATATTCACTTTATCACAGAAACTGTTGAATAAATCTGCAGTACATGTGGTGATTTCATTGTTGTTACAAAGCAGAAAGTTCTGGTGATATCACTTACTGTCATCATGACGTCATACTGACTTCATTCAGCGATTACCTGTTTACAGTGCCTGTTAATTTAGTCTATCTAAAACTAGGGCACACCACGCACAACATGCATGCAACAGTTGAACTGCTGCGTCAAGAAACGGCAGACTTCGTTGCGTCCAACCTGTGGCGTCCAAACAGCCCAGATCTTAGTCCTGTGGATTACAAGATCTGGCCTGTCATGCAGCATCGTTTCTAGCAGAGACAAATCCATAGTGTGGATGAATTGTAACGGCGGCTCATCAATGTCTCGTGTGGTCTTGAACAGTCGATTTTTGACAAAGTTACCGACCAGTTGTGAGGAAGACTTAAAGCGTGTGTCGGTGCTAAAGAAGGACATTTCAATTACAGCTTGTGAACTAACAATGTTGATTTTGTGCATACTGGTATCTGTTACATTCATTTCAGTGTGACTTGTTTGACTGTTGCATCTTTAATTACGAAATCATGCCAGCAACGTTGGCCAGTACATTCTTGTTTATTTTACAAGATAGTGCACTTAACTGTATTGACAAACAACTGTCAGACATTTACTGCGATGCTCATATCATAGACGACCGCTTTGCATTGCGCAAAGTTTCACATAAAGCTAAATTTTGGTGTTACTGTACTGGTGAACTGATTGTCATCATTTCACTTTCAAAACAGTTTAAGTGCTTTCGTGTAGTTGCTATGTTGTATAAAAATTATGCTGGTTGTGCTGAAAGAATATCTGTTACATTATTGTCCTTAATTGCCATAGTGTGGCAGTGACGTACTGCGCAGTCACTAAGGTGGTCTGTATTTAGTTCTCATGCATCAACGAGTAGATGTATTTCGGGCGTTATTTCTGTGTGAAGTTATTGGAACAGTTAGCGGCATACAACTAGCGGCACAATATGTTGAACAGTATACTGGCTTAGCGTAGGTAGAGCTGAGATGGAACTATGAAGGTGACATGAGGTGATTGATTGCTGCTGCTGCTGCGGCCAGTGGCTCTATCAGCTGCTTGTATTTTGTCAGCCCGCCAGGCCTGGCACGCAGTGGCGTTGTATTTCACTTGTTCATGGTATTGGCAGCATAGGTCAGGTGCCAGTGCTAGTTCATGTTACAGGTACTATTGGCATCTGCGTTGTCCTAAACGCTACCGTCCTACGGTTAAAACTGGTGAACTGCAGCGATAAAAACAGCAACTGTATGAGCCAAAATGTCAAAAATCAGTAAATACTGTCATTAGAAACAAAGGCAGTAGGGGAAGGTGGTTTATGAGAAACCGTTGTTATCGTGTGTCTGTCACTTGACGGCCAGTTAAAAGCGCGACATAAACGGAGTATACAGCTTTTTGTATAGCTGAGCCTAAGCTTATTTCACTCGGAGGATGTGTGTCGGTCTCTCCAGCTCGGTGATGACGTGATCATGGCGAGCGACTGTGCTCCGCTACTCAGTCGGTTTTTACCACGTGATGCTCCCGATAAGCGCGAACTGTGCAGTGACAAGATGTCCGTCTGTCTGTCTGTCACACGCCGGTATTGTGTCAAAACGGCTAAACATATCTTCATCATATTTCACTGTCGAGTTTACTGACGAACTTACAACTCAGTTAATTGATATGACTGTAAACGCACGTTTGATATTTGCACAGCTAGAGACAAACTGGACAGATCTTATATGAGACTGAGTGAGTGAGGGTGAGAAACGTCATTGACAGAAGATACTGCTGCTATACTGTTAGTGGCGCGTCAGAAACGGCATTTAGCAGTCCCTAAAGTTGCTCTTTTGGTATACATTTTGTCAAACTGGTCCAACCTGGCAACTCTGGAAAGGTAGGCCTATTAAACATAAACCGAAAGTATAACCAAGGTCTTTAACTCTTTAGAGTGCAAAGGTAATTATAGTGCCACGTTGAATAATGTAAAGTTAGTACGCTGCTCGTTGATGGGTGCGGTATTACCAGTATATTTGGTACAGCGAGGAGGGGACTCGTCTGGACCGCAGTCCACCTAGACCCCACTTCACTGTATCAAATGTAACAGCCCACCCATCAACGGCCAGTGTACCAATCACCGTATTGCTGTATAATGGTCCGTTGCTCTGCGATTTTAATGTACCCATTAAAGGGTTAAGAACAGGAACAAGCCCTTACTGAGCCTGGTTTGTAACACATAAATTTTTTTTGATACTACTGTTTTTAAGTTTAATTTCTGATTCAGTGTGTGTTAGTGGCAGATGGTGGATAACTGTGATGTGATTACCAGTAGTCTGAAATCTAAAACATGGACGGACCAAACCATCACCAGTGTGCAGCGAGAACAAATTTTTTAGTACTTATAAATAAACATCCGACAGAATCACAGGCACAATGGCACATACACAGGTTTGAGCTGTGAACGGAAATTGGCAGCATTTCCTGAGTAGCGTGTCGGGGGACTGGCGTGTAGTTGATAGCGGTGACAAATTGCTGACAGTTGCCTGTAGTAGTGGCAGACTCACTTATCTCCACGCGGTGTGCATTACACTGGTTTGTTATTCTGACAGTTCATTTTCATATTTTGACCACATTTCTTTTCAGCAGCATACAGAGGCAGTTGCATAACCTTCTTTGCAGGGTTTATCTGTGTGCAGTTCTGCCGTTTCAGCATTTGGGAAGTCGAAAATTTGCAGTGAAGCACATTACAAGTTTTAATGCCTTCTACCAATTTCACAAAAATCGTTATTTTTCACAGTCATATAGTGCCTCTGCTGCTGCATGTGTGTAATGGACTTGCCCACTCTGTGGACGAGTCCATGTTGGCATAGGACAATGGGACATAAGGAAAACATAATAGTATCTGCCATTCATAGCTTGTGGAGGCATAAAAATAACTGTTGAAATTTGATTGGAGGCACTATTGCGGCTACTTTAGAGTGAGTAAGTGAGTGAGTTCTCATTGCATTTGCTGTATACATGTAACATCTGTTCAGTGCAAAATAGTGATTACTGAGATTATATGCATAGTTTTTAAATTCTTGAATTTTAACAAATTTTTAAAATTTGTTGGGGTATTTTGGGCCTATATTTAAATTGACAGTGGCATTTTTTTAAAAAAACTCGCAGGCAACAACAAAATGTGATGCTGAGAGGAACATGTTACGGTGCCTCATAAGTTGTCATATTATTATTATTATTATTATTATCCATAGCAAGATCGTAGAGAAAACTGGACAACAATGTTAGAGCATTGAGCAATTTGAGTATACTCGAACTTTAGAGTTAACATTACCGCTAAACTGGTGACTGAATTTTGAGTTACCGGTAATTGCAAGTTGCACACACATTAAACTAATGTATTAAAAGTTAAAAAGTATAAAATAATAGAATTTCTTGGATGTTTTAAAATTCATGATTTTTTACAGTTCTTAAAATTCATAGAATTTGCATTTTCGAAGTATTATTGTATGTGTATTATGTATAAAACAAATGTCTTATAATTTAATAAATTAATAAAGCAAGTCGTTTTTTGTCGGTTATTACCGGCAGGCCTGCACGTAGCACAGCCATGCCAGTATTGTTTTTACTTAGTGGTCCAAAAATGGTTTTTTTGCCCCACAGAGGCGACACGTTGCCCCGATAAACGTGAAATTTGGCACAGGGGAGCGGACCACAGATCTGCTTCCCCATGCCAAATTTCACGTTTATAAGGGCAGAAACGTGGGAATACAGCCCCAAAACTGTCAAAATTTCGAATTTTGGCCATAAATTTACCTCTCACGGGCGACCGTTTGCACTGTTTTTACGAATTTCACAGCTTTTGTACGCGTCTTTAGGTAGGTTTTAAGTTTTTAGTTTGCTCGCTGTCGGGGGACATACAACAAAGTTATAAGCATTTTCCTGTAGTGGGGGCATTTTCCCACAAATTTTCAATAGCCCCTAGCGGCGAAACTACTGATCGGATCAAAAAAGTTAGAGGGTGCAAAAATGGCACGGACCTCCTCTATCACCATGCCAAGTATGGTGGGGATCATGGCGTGCCGACTGTAGATGCAATAGTGTGATGTTGTTTTTGTTTTTTTCTTATTTGTCACGCTTTTGAATGACGAAGTTTGTGGTGATAATGGAAACGCTATTAAGCACTGTAATTTTCAAAACAATTACGGCGTCATTGCATAGAGGAATGTTTGTAGTTGTACATGTATATTCAACTTTTTCTATCGACCCCTAGGATTTTCCAATGGGGGCAAATTTATTCCAAAAATTACCATTTTTCACGATTTCATGGCCTGCAAGCCTGCATTTTTCAAGCCACAAAGGTGAAATTTGGCACGATGGTGAGGACCTGGTCACCTGGGACTCCTTTCCCCAAGCCAAATTTTGTAGAAATCGCTTAAGGAGATTTTGGGGGCTCTAAGCCCACATTTTTAAAGCCACAACAGCAAAATTTCACGTTATTGTGCGGTCCTGAGACTCCCTTCCTCATGCCAAATTTTGTAAAATCACTATGGGGATATACCCATTTGGGGAAAATTTATACCGAAAGTTACCAAATTTGGCGATTTCGAGGGCTCTAAGCCTGCAGCAGTATGCAGTGCCAACGTAACTTGCTAAGATTTGCCAGATATCGTGCCACCATACACTAACCATCTTCCTGACGTTCACGGATTGTTCATAAATTGGAATATTCAAGACAGATATGTATGATTATTATCGTTAATGTCCATCAGTGAGTTTTTGTCTTAGCAAGGGGACAGCCATAAAATTGCTGATTTATTATACAAAAAAATTTTGTCAAGATACACCTACCAGTAATAATACGGTGCACCAGTAATAATGTGGTGCGTAAATGTTAACACTGACCTAACAACATGTGCTGAGAATATTGACTTAAGAATTTGGATGATAATTTCCTAGGAATTCCTAACTCCCTGGCACAAAAAAATTGGGCAAGATTTAGGAAAAAATTAAGAAAATTGTAGGAATGTTTGAGTCTGAATTTGACCTCAGACCTACGAATCCCTCGGGACACAATATCGCTTCCGCACGTGGCCTGTCGGTATTGCATTGCCTCGGAGGTGATGCATAGTGATTTCTAGTTGAAATGAAGAATTAACTAAAGATTATTTAAAATATATTTTTTTTAAATTGTTACTGATATGCTTTGAATGAATAGTCATTCTACTGTGTCAGTGAGTAGTGCGTTACAGTGAATGAGTTGATTTTCTACACATTAGGGCACATACTAGTCAAGAACCTAACAAGAGTTCAACAACAGTCGCATGAACAACCACGTGTTATAGGCACTAGGTTTTTGACGTGTCTGAAAAGCATATTTACGTTTGTCCGGCACAATTTTCTGTGGAAAATGAGAAAATGTCACAGTTTTTTTTTTCAAAATTTACGGCAGATTTAAAAAAAATTCTGCTGATTTCGTGGATGTATGTAGCAGATGTATTTGGTTCAGTCATTTCGTGTGTGTTACTGCAGTGCATTGCTGTACTTATCAGTAAGTTTTGTGTGGCGTTGTGTTGCATGTTGCTAGGTGTGTGATAGTGTTTTACAATGTTAAGAAAGGCAAGCAGTCACATATATTCAATGCGTCAAAGAAAACGCTGACGTGTCTAGCATTTGCTGGTGATGGAAAGCATCTCGTTAGTGGAGAGGTGCGTACCAGTCTGTCTGATACTAATGTGTTCTTCGGTACTGTAGATACTCGTGATAACTGCTGACCTGGCATAGCTGAAAGTAGAAACTAGGCAGGAAAGGTCTGGGACTGAGACACAGCATAATGATCATGCTACCAGAGTGTCATATCAACCTCATTGAGTTCTACAGATATATAATTTTTGTTAACATAAATTACATTGTTAGGCAAAAGCTACAAATTTGGTTTTGAAGTTTCGATGTGAGCTCAAAACCAAATTTTAAGTGTTACTTTTCTATTAATAAATGCTTTGAAACTGAGTAATTAAAGGCTGATAAGCTCTGCTACTGGCTTGCAGCCAGTAGAGCTTAGCTTAGTATAGGTGAGTGATTTCAGTCTGGATGTCTGCCTGTGTGTCATCAAACTTTTTTGTATCACTACTCTGACAGTTTTTTCTCCAATTCTCACGAAACTTGGCATAGGCATACGTGATTATGTAGGGATATGCCAATATGTAAAAACTGTTGGACACATTTTTGAAATTTTGAGTTTAAAAATTGTTGGTGAATTTTTTAAATTTTACGTTTGGACTTAATTTCTGCAACAGCAGCAGTGGAGCTATGTAGGCCTCTCTAGTTATCAGACTTCTAATGGGACAATGCTTTCCCTTGACTGATGTGTCGTGTGCAGTGATGGCATTCTTGTCAAGCTCACTTGTTACTTACTATACACAGGCTTACTGTGTCAAATAGTGCTTCTGTAACTGAACAGCTCTAAGTTGAATGGTAAAAACATGATAAGTCGTGCTGTGATGCAGCTGAAGAATTGTCATGTTGAGTTGTTTTAATGATAATTGATCTGTCTGCATTCATCTGTCAGTGTGCAGCATGTCTGTTGGTGTGGCTGAATATTGTTAGGCTGGACATCAGCCAGCTGTGCGTGTCTGGGACTTGGATGAGCGAATACAGGTCGCTGAATTGCACGGCCACAAATACAGCATTGTGTGTGTGGTATGTATTCACTCATATTCACTGTTTGCGGACCACTAATAGGAAGTCATATACTCTATTGATTGGCGTCATTGTTGATGATCTTGACTGACCTTTAAAGGTTATATGAACGTTTTTAGGTTCAGTATTTAGAAAACTATAGCATGTACACCAGTAATGAAACTCTTCACTAAATAGAATGTACTGTCTAATCTTTGTTGACTTTAATGTCTCTTCAAGGTTATTCAAGGTCATTTGGTGTTAAAATAGTTTTACATGGGAAAGTTTAATAGAAAGTTTGTAAAGACAGTGCATCATAAATTTGTAAAGTGCAGGTTGAGTATTGTTGTTTTTGGTTTTATGTATAATGGCATATTTAGTAATATGGAGCACTGCATGATTTCTCTGACAGCAGAACTTCCTGTTTAGTTTATAGGAACTTTTTTGAGTAGCGCAGATTGTATTATGTTTCTCATTTCATCAGTGATGTGTGATGTTTGACTGTACAAACACTTCTTCTGTGAGGTTCTTCAAAAGCATCTTCTTGGTAAATCTGTTTGTGTCATGCAGTGAAAGTTGAAGTGCATAAATAATCCTGTTTTACATTGTCAAGGATGCTCTTCTGGTTCTTTCCACTTGTTGGGATGACTTAAACGTGACCATAAAGCAAAATATTCCTGTATCTGTTGTGATCAGTAGGGACCAACCTAATTCACCGGAAAAAAATGCGCGATTTTACGGTAGAGTTTTTAAAATGTGCCAAATTTTACGGAAAATTCACGGAAGGAGTTTGAGAAATTCTCGGAATATTTATGGGCCCCACAGCCGTTATTTCGAGGTGCTATGTTAATGCAAACTAAGAAATCTGTCGAATAGCACATGTGAAATTTCTGAACAACGAATATTTATTATTGTTATTAATGTACTAAGTCAAGACTCAAGACTGGATGTAAGTAAGTAACACAGTGAATACATGCCAACTACTT
>Ga0209149_1001274_pt1 | contig 12472 bp, 8 predicted proteins | sample WorMetTyACAVOLI2_FD_187423 | JGI IMG/M metagenome (GOLD analysis project Ga0209149, IMG submission 187423) | Marine gutless worms symbiont microbial communities from Max Planck institute for Marine Microbiology, Germany - Olavius algarvensis... ... | reverse complement strand
CCGCAACGGACACGTGTAGTTTTGTGGTATTTTTGTAACATGTACATGGAGTCGGTTTCTTTCTGCGTTTTGAATCGTTATGAAAGTTATTTCTACATTGCGTATACAAAAGCCTCTTTTAATTGCATAAAAAGTTCGCACTTTCTCGGTACCCCACTTTCTGGTTCGCATTGTACCCTAGGTTCGCGTCCGTAGTTCGCACTATTAGTTCGCATATTACCAGTTCGCCAGTTCGCAGTTCGCAAATTACCCAACCCCGCAAAAAACATGTGCGGTCTGGATACACTGGCAAATTCCGGGATCAAGCATGCCATGCTGTATGTATAATGTAGGCCTATAGCGTGCCCCCTCCCGACTTGCGTTATAGAAAAGATAAAATTCAGTAGGCTTAACCAAGGTTATGTTATATAGTCATTGTAATTGAGAAGTGTAGGGCGTAAACACGAAGTGAATACGTCGTGAATGGTCAAACCTGGCCCAGCTCGGTGGCCTAAACACTGCCTTGGCCACGTGGAGGGGGGGGGGGTAATTCGCGGCCGCGCAAAACTGCAACTTACGATGATCAAAGGAGATCGCCGGCAGCCAGTGTTGGGGTGTACGTAATCGTGTATTCGTGTTGTAATGCGCATTTGGTCAATCAGCGCATTTGACTAAATAGGCCCACTCTGCGCGTTTGGACATTTTTACCACACGTGCAGCAGTTGGCCAGCTGTGCAACATTTTTGTCAGATTGATGCCAGATGCGGAACAATGATTAACTGTTACTAATGTGGAAACGTGTCGTTGCAGGTAGAGGAGTTGAACCTAGACAGTTGTGACGCCAGTCAGATCACAGGGCTAACAGATCAGTACACCAACCTCGAAACACTGACGCTCAGCAACAATGGGCTTACTTCGCTTAAGGGTTTTCCAAATTTGCCAAATCTCAGAAAGGTAATTAGCTGCTGTAGTAGTAGTTTAAAACACGACTCAGTCAATAGGTATCTGGTCTATACTACTGCATAATGATAAAAGCTATTTAAAAAAGGAATAGAAAAATGTCTGATGTAAGTAAGTAAGTAAGAGTATTTATAAGGCGCAGTAATCAAAAAAGTCACGATGTGGCCAGTGCTACGATGAGTCACGATGTGTGCACTGTTGTGATCCAGTATTTTAGAAGGTGCAAAAAACTAGCCCCCCCCCCCAAAAAAAAACTTTTTGGAATATTTTTAATCGCGCATCAGTATGAATCGCGCATCAGCATACTGATGCGCGACGGTCACTGCAAAAAGTACAGGGCCACAGGGCCGGAGTGAACATGGACGTGACTCCACGCACAGGTGGCCCTGTAGGACATTCCCGCGGCTCGCGTGTGGAACAGTCTGCTGGCCGATGTCACTTCGTCGCCATCGCTGTCAACATTCAAGAGACGGCTAAAGACAGAACTGTTTGTTCAGAGCTATCCATAGCTCTGGCCGCGTCTGACACATTACTTTTTACTGCTCGCGCTGCTCGTATGTCCTTTCACTTTTGTCTTTTTTGTTTTGTAAGGTGTCCTAGCAATCTTGACATTAATCCACCTTAATCAGCTTTGTTCAATAATAATAATAATAATAATAATCCGGTGGACCTGAGTGACAGCAAGTGTGCAGGGAAGGAAATCGCGAAAAGGCCTACGTCTAAGTAGTTTAGCAAATGACCCTGATTTCATACACATGTTGATTATTAATAAATTGTTATTAATATTTATTTATATTTAATGATTGTTTCAATTCTGCAAGACATCATTAAAATAAAATGTCTCGAGTCAGAATATTATACAGGTTTCATTCAATTGAAATGCAACTGCAGTTGTGTCCTAAATCAGGAATAAGTCGTCCATAATCTATAAAAATTTATCAGTCGTAAATAAAATAGTACAAAAAATTGTCTGGCTTTGTTTTTTGTGGACACAGTGTATATGCAAAAATATGTCCTGTAAGTCCATCCCTCCAAGTCCAAAATAACTATAGTGTACATAGGTGTCAACTGTCAAGAACAAACATGATGTCGTTAGATCCCTGCACACCACACAACAGCACAACAGTCAGGGTCATTCGCAAAATATTCAGACACAGGCCTTGTCACCACTTCCTTCCTGGCGTGCTGTGTGTCACACACGGCTACCGGACCGGATTACCTACAGGCATGTCCCACAGGGCCGCCTGTGGATGGAGTCAAGTCCGCATTGACTCCGGCCCTGTGGCCATGTACCTTTTGCAGTGACACATGCATGCGCGATATTGATATAGCAATTCTGTATGTCTGTCTGTACTTCTGTCCATCACATGCCGGTATTCTGTGGAAACGGCTTATCATATTGTTATAGTTATTTCACCACATGGTAGCCCAATCATTCTAGTTTTACGGGTATCAAACATCTTCGCGAAATTCCGACGGGGTCACCCCTTACAGGGGTGCTAAAACTGCTAAATACAGGTGGGGTATAAAAATTTCACAATTTTCAACCAGTACCTCGCTATATCTTGCAAACGATACAAGATAGCGACATAGTTACTATGCAAGGCGAATAGGATACCACATCCAAGCTTTCGAATGGCACCAGTTTCAATGACCTTGAGTGACCTCTAACCCACGTTGCAAGGTCACCATAATATTCAATGTCAGATAACTCAAATAATAGTCATGTATGATCTACCCAATGGTTCCGTTTCCAGTGATCTTGAGTGACTCTTAACGTAGGTTTCAAGGTCACACCCTCGACATATTGTGTGTGCAGCTGATGCGTGATCTGTGTGCGATACCTAAGTTCTTGTTACTTTGGTTAAGTCGTGCATGAAATTTTGCATATTTGTTGGCAATTCATATCCACATATATCTGTCAATTTCTGTAGTTTTACATTTTCTGGCGAATACTCAGAACTTGACGGTAAAAACGATGGGTACTCATGGAAAAATTAAAACCATTTGATGAAATATTAAGATAAATCTACAAAATTGGTAGATACACGTGGATATGAATTGCCAACAAATTTGCAAAATTTCACTCAAAAAGAGTTAACTGAAGTGAAAATATTCCAGTTAGTTTTAGGGGGGCTGTTTTTTGAAACACCCTACATTGTACATGTACAACCTTCTGTTTTAATGTGATGGTTTGATAAATTAATAATATTCAATGCAGGAGCAGAACTGAGATGAATTTGTTGGGTTATGAGTCTGGTTAGTATTTTGGAATTCCATTTAGACAATTTAGTTGCAAAATATCTTTGTTGGTGTGTGTAGCTGGTAATGTATGTATGGTTACAGAGTGTAACTCACTCACATGGTCGTTTTGTAGCTTGATCTCAGTGATAATCAAATATCTGATGGACTTGAATTGCTATGTGGATCTCCAAACCTGGAATTTCTCAACCTCAGCAGCAACCCATTAAAGGATATCAGCAGTCTGGAAGCTTTAGTAAGTACTTATTTACTACTTGCTGTGCGTTGTTTGATATAGTTTTCTTTGGTTCAGTAGTGTGGTTTGAAGTAATGGCGTGATAGTTGGGGGGTACTAGTAGTTCTTAGTTGCATTTTTTTAATGGCAGAATCAATACAAGTGAAATATGGTATGTTACATGTATACATACTTGAAATCGGTGCTGGTTTTCACTGCTTTCAGCCCAGTTTTCTGTACTTTTTGTCATTAGCCTTACATTACACCCCAGCACAGTGTTCAGATCATCGTACTATGTATGACAAAATACATACTTAACAAACTTTTGTGTATTTTTAAATTTTCATTTTGCACGTGCTGTATTTGCTATTGTAATCTCTGGTCATTGTCGTACAGCCGTACTCGTACTTATCTGTGTTGGCCAAACTTATTTGGCAAGGCCATCATGTATGTTTGCAAGACATGGTTCTTGCTTGACTTGTCATCAAGCAATTTAGCAGAGACCATGAGTGACGAAATACGTTGAAACCTGGCTGTTACACGAGTGTGGTTAATGCCAGAAGCGGACAACCAGCTCTCGCTACACTGTGTAGTTAGTTATTTCTGACCATAGTTGACATTGTGATGCAAGTCATGGGGACTGGGGAGGGTAGTCATAGGTGTTAGCAGACACAGGCCAGTCTGGAAACATACATGAACTTTGCTGCTTGTAGAAAAAGCTGAAGCAGCTGCAGAGTTTGGAGGTGTTTAACTGTGAGCTGACAAACAATGATGATTACCGAACAAAGATATTTGATCTGCTGGAAGACGTCCTGTTTGTCGATGGATTTGACCGTGAAGGACATCCTGCTCCGAATGACGATGATGAAGACCAAGATGGTGAGTCTGACATTTGGTGCTTCATCGCACTGATGTAGTATTAAGGCCTCAACCTCAAGGCCAAGGCATTTAAGCATACGGCCAGAGCAGAAATTAAGATGTACAGTGCCTCTCACAGTTTGACAGGGTAGGTAATGAACTGAATGTTGATTGCTTTTGCTTAGTTGTTCATTTATTGTTAATTTACATGTAAATTATTATTATACTGTCTTGAGGGTGATGCCAGAAAATTGTCAGTGCAGCTCTCAAGGCCAAGGCCGTACATCCCGTGGCAAAGGCCATAAAAATTTGACCTCAAGGCCAGTGCCTGGCATCGAGGACTACATGATGGGTTCATCATACTACCTAGATGCCATAATTAATAGTTGTGGTTGTCTGTCCTGTCTCTAGTGTCAGCCAACCTCCTGGCTATCTCTTGTCGGCATACATCAGCCAAGTAATTAATTCACAGAAATAAACTTGTGCTCCAAAGATGACGAGCTGTTGTCGGTGCTAGACTTACAGACATAATGCCGTGACAAACAATTCATTATAGTTGTAACTGAGAAACCTTTTGTTCAGTACCAGTACAGTCAACAGTGATTCACCATACTCTATTGTATACATTGAAAGACGTTGTCATGTTAGAATTATTAGGTGAAAGATGTACTGATTATGAAATGTAGAGGTAGACCAAAGATTAACATGGTAAAAATAGTTGATGTAAGTCTGCATTTGAACAAGGAAGATGCATTGTTTGTAAAAGATGGAGACGATAATAAACGATAACTGGTGGTGACAGTGAGTGAGTGAGCAATCTGCTTGATGAATCTGGTGCCTGCTGAGTTCTGACTGTGTTCAGCGACGTTGTCCAGGTGTGAAGGCTATGAAACGAGTTTGGTGTTGTGTCTGTGTGTTGTACAGATGAAGGCGAGGAAGGAAGTGAAGACGATGAAGGGGTGTGTTACATAAATGCATTTAATTTTAACTCTGGAGAGGAACTACAAACATTTGATTTTGAAGTTATTTCTTTCTATGCATGATCACTCAGTGTTGTTGTTTTTAGCCTTCTGGCATCTAAAATAGTTTGCCATGTGCGTGTTTGATGGCAGGATAGTGAAGATGGTGCTGAAGGTCATAAGGAAGGTGATGAGGGTGAAGAGGGATCCGATGAAGACGGTATTAGTGCTTTTTATTATTTCTCGTTTTATCTGTAATGAGACCATCAAATGAACTTGAGTGACAGTAAGAGGTAAAATGTTTATAGTAATAGTTAGAAAAACTGCTGTAGTTATATCAAGTCTAGTTCTCTAAGTACAGCCAAATCACTGTTGTATGACATGACACGACAGTTCGTGCCGTGCAGTGAGTGACATTATCAAGTCAACATCAGTCAGGTGACTGGCTGTTATTGGTGCCATCAGTGACAGTTAGATGCTGCAGTTGCTGATAATTCCCAGTTGATACAAGTCAGACGTTTGCTTGGTGATTTTGATATCTTTCTATCTTGGCATTCATTGCTGGCCCGTTTGCTTTGATATACCATAATTCTCATAGACACTTGACATGGAAACAAGAATTGGAGAGTTGCTGATAATTCGCAGTTGATACAAGTCAGATGTTTGCTTGGCGGTTTTGATGGCCACTGAGTCATGCGATGTTGCCTACATAATCAACTGCAGTTATCCTTTGATGAGCTGTACTTTGATAAAAAAGACCAACAGCAAAAAAATACATAAATTGTGCTGATGTCAGTCAGTTGGCTTACTATTTTTTCTCGAATTTAATACTTTTTAGCTCTAGTACAGGTGACTGATGTCTGTTGTGTGAATGCGATCAAACCTTTTCAAATCACTACTCCTACAGTTTTTCTCCGATTTTCATGAAACTTTGCACACATGATCTATGTGCCAGTACACAAATGAACTGGAACAGATTTGAGAAATTTGGATTTTAAAATTTTTGGTGAAATTTTAAATTAGCAGCTGAGCTCTACGTTGGCAGGCCTCCTCTAGTCGCAGTTATTTTATTGGGCACATAGATCTAACATACAGGTAGAACAGTTCAGATCGAGTCAGTTATTAGATGCTCTAGATATTCCACTCAGGTGTCTGGCAGAAAGTCCTATCCATATGTAGTTACAGATTTGATTAATTGGTGCATTTTCTGGTGATATCACACAAAGGTATCTGTGTGGAAATATATGGAGATTGATAGAGTGGGAATTTTAGGCTTTGGGCTCTTTATAAATCGGATTATTATTATTATTATTACCATTCCTATCGCCCAAGTGAAAGCATTGAAGGCAAATTTATATAGTTATTATGCGTGATGTGGCGTAATGTTTTGGTTGAACTACCTGTGTGACATGAAATTTTTCTTGTTGAGTGATGCAGCTCCGCGAGGCACGAAGAGAAAACACGAGGACGATGAAGATGCGTGAAAGAAAACGTTCCGACTGCCCGCCAAGTTATAGACTAGACCGTTGTGTCGTCTCTCGAGAAGTCCGTCTAACTTTTGACCACGTTGACACAATATTTGAAAATGGATTGTTTCAGCCAGCTGTTCATGGCTGCCACAGATCTTGAGTGTTCTCTAGAGTTAGTTTGTCATTCAGAAGTCCAGTCGCATTATTGCTTTGTGGTTCAGTCCAAGTTTTTGTGTCGTAGAACTTTAATAATCTGTTAACACAGACGTACAGATCTGTAGCTGGTAATCAGTGCTGTTTTATATTCTTGATGTAGCGATAAACAGTTTTGTGTAATTTATTTTTAATGTTGTTTAAAGCTTTTATTTAACATTTAGAGGGTGTTGTAGCCAGTCGCGTGGAGAACCAACCAAAAATTTTGAGCTAACGTGATGGTTGTGTATTACTACTGAAGAAAAGAACGTGTGTTTATATGTTACAGGGATGTTTGGGTTGTTGCATGATGCCATTTTAACAGCAGCTATGACAACGTGGAACATTTGTTTCAACATATATAGATAATGTAAACAAACAGTTTATTTATTTACAGTATAACTGCATATTTTCATCATAAAATAGTTGTTGGGTATGTACAGAATGAATAAGTCGGTGGTTGTTACTGTCAAACCTTGTTGAGATGCTGTAGAAACAAGTGCAACCAGCATAGTTACCATTTCCAAAATGTCCTGATCTTGTAAATATTAAGCAGCATAATTATTATCAGATTAATAATAAAATTACATGATCATTGAAAACCATGATTTTAACCGTTTTTTTGTGATTTCAGTGAATTCGATCAAGTACTGTGAATTTTTGCAGTAAAATGGCCATGGTTTTTGTCGTATTTTTTAAATTTTAATACATAGTTAAGAATTGTTAAGTAGTTGCTTCTTGCATAAGTAGTAACAAAACGGTGAATGACTGTCATCACATGTATTGCTATACTGCTCACAGACGTCATATAAATGACGTCCTTGTGTTACCATGACGACTGTGGCAATAAAAAAGCGTGTACTTGTTATAATTTATGTAGGTTAAAATGTTGACACATAGCAAGCAGAGACTACTACATGATTTCTGTGATGGTATGTCGTGGCATTGCATGGCAAGTCTGTGCTTGGCAAAATCATTACCTTGATTTTAATATGAATTTTCTGATAGCTGACCGTTTCTTTTGTGTTCTTTGCCATGATTTTCTGAGATACAGAACAGTGATATATTGTTTATCATGTCGACCTAGACTATAGCAAAGAAAATTAATAAAAGTGAAGTTAAAATAAGGAAGACACAAAGACAGTGAACATGTAAAACCAACAAAAGCCAGGGAGCTGTAAAATAGCCCCGATCAATTTCCTGGCCGGATGGTGTAAAAGGCGACCTGATCCAGCCTTTAGTTTTGTTAGTAGTTCTTAATCATTATTTATTATTATTTTCATTTGGTTTTGCTTGTACCAGCTAAGTGATCGGCTAGGACAATTGTCTCCAAAATGACAAATTAATGTGTTGTGGGAGGTTGAACCCTTCTATACCGTAACCATACTTAGAGCTATAAGGCAGTACCTTCACAAAAAAAACAGTTAAATATGTGTATTTACTAGTCATAGCAAATATACAAGATGAATACAGTCAAAATGATGACAGATGGGTTACAAGAGGTAAGCAGTTTATTTTTACAGTGTTATTCAGTGTGACGGGTGTATCAATAATAATAATATGGCCCGAGCGATGGTGATGCGAGGCACAAACTGCGACCCTCCGTTGCCTGGTTCCACGCCCTGTATGTATAGTTGGCATACAGACTGCAGTTCGGATGACAATTCATATAGCCGGATACGTAACGCACACCGAAATGCCACACATGTTGACGTTGCGTGCAATGTACATGTAGCCGTCGACGCCCCATGATGTGCCCCAACTGAAACATTTAAAATACAGCAGTTATTTTTCTCTTGTAAGTGTCATTGAATGAGTCTTGTCACCTAATGCACGCCTTCGGTCACTTTCTTGCACAATGTAGAAAACATACTGGTACTGGTAATTGTACCTTAAACCACTTGTGGCATTCTATAACAATGGAGTATTTTATTATAATCATGACTGCTTTTGTTGCAAATATTGGTCATGTTGAGCTATGATTTGAGCAAAGAACCGCCAAGGACTTAACGTTAGACTGGGTAGCAAAACGATTGCTTAAGGTACTTTGTTGACAGAGTATGAAGACTTAATAGGCTAAAATACACCGATAACTAAGATCAGTGCGAGATCTTTAACTTTGCTGATCTTTGCAATTGGATGGGCAGTGTGTGCCTGTGTGGTCGATCACAATTCGGGCATGAGTGAACATGAAAAACCCACAAAAGCCAGGGAGATGTAAAATAGCCCCGATCCGTTTCACAGCCCTTAATCAATCTTGATTGAGGGATGTGGCATGAGTCAATGCCAGTAGTGTCGTTTTTCAATGTTTAATGGCTCTGGTTTAATCCGCTGGAACTCTTTCCTATGTCAGGAAACATCTTCAGAAAGTTATTTGCTTCATACTTTTTTTATTTAGTTATGAGCATTTACTTAAACATTGATCTTCAACGATAAATTCCGTTGCTTTAACGGCACTTTTACTAACGTCATTTTTATACTGCTGCTAACAAAGACAAATTATTGTTAGCTGCATAATTTCAGCATTCCTTCAGCTGAACTGTCTGAAATTTTCATTTATATTTCAAACATTTCTAGTTAAGCTATGTTCACCACTTTTTATCCGGACACAATGTAGAAAATGGTATGTGCCTGTTGAATTTTGCCATCGTCGATGACCTTGATTGATATTCAAGGTCATTTCAGCTATAAGTGTGCCTTTTCCGTCATCTATAGTAGAAAGTTCAGGCGATCTAGCAAAGGATGACATTGCCTAGCTTGAGTGACCTTTGACGGTCATTTCAGGTACTGTAAACGATTTCGTTGTCTGTCTTAAAATACAGCCTACAGGGTGTTTAAAAAAAGTAGCCTCCCTAAAACTTTTAGGAATATTTTCACTTGGGTTACGTCTTTTTGCGTGAAATTTTGCAAAATTGTTCGCAATTCATATCCACAACGTAGTTAAAGGAATATAGAGCCTGTTCAGGCTTGGGCTTGTGTCGTAAAAGACTACACAGTTTATACTTGAAGTTCAACTTTGGTCCACTTTCAAATTTTACCTCAGGGCGTTACCGGAGAGTACCGCAGAGTAAACCCACATTAGATTTTGGGATCCCGTCCCTATATATATCGAACCATGCCATATATGACATTTCGAATGATGCCGTCCATTTGCAGAATTTTTGCACATGTACAGGCAGCGAGCCCCCTCCCCACCAGCTAGGGGGTCTGGGAGCGCTGTAAGCTCCCCCAGCGGGGTCTGATGCGGCGCCCCGGCCGACATTGAATTTGATGCATTTTAGCTTAAAATTCTGGCATTTGGTGCAACACTTTTTGTTAAATTAGTGAGAACTTATCCAAATTTTATGCATTTGCGTGAAAATTTTGCGTCAGTATGAGTGATTTTTCTCCTGAATGTTGACTGGTTATATGTACTCTACTAAATTGATGACATTGAGAGAGCTCAGCTATAATGAACATGTTTATGAAGAAAGTTTCTTCATAAACATGTTCATTATTAGCTCAGCAAGCAATCTATAATAATCCTGTTTACACAGTCGGATGAAATCATGAAAGTGCACAGCAAATGATGAATCTGACCAAAAAATTATTACTCTGGTGTTGCTGTTTGGTGATCGTTATGGGTGAGTGGGTGATAGCGCTGCAAAGCGGCGCCGGCTGCTGCACTAGTATTATCACTAATACTCGAATCACCAATAACTTCAGCAAAGCCTTTGAGTGGGGTTCTGGCGAGGTCCATTCAGAACCACGCCCTAGTACCGAGCAGCAAGGGGGTTATTCTGACCCCATGTGGGGTCAGAAATTAGACGAACAAGGGGGGTTGCCAAATTAGCAAGGGGGGTCCAACCCCCGTCAACTCGCACCCTGGTTCCCGATGGTGAAAAAGTTTGATGACATGTTTATCTGTTTCGACACAATACTGACAGACAGACAGACAGGCATCTTGCGACAGCACAGTCCACGCTATTCATAGAATTGCGCGGTAGAAACATGCAAAAATATACACATTGGATGGACTGTGCTATGTGGATGCCACACATAGGCCAGTGTGATTGTAAGTTTAATATTAACAACATGCCTCATTATGTTGTTTGAACAAAGTGTATCGGAGACGATACGATACGCCCCGCTCGCCGCCAAGTGCTGCCACCTAGCGAATGACTTAAATTTCACAGACGACAGACGAACGAACACACGAACTGACAAACAGAAAGAGATAAAGACATCGCCATCGCGTAAAAAGCCTCCGCATTTGCGTACGGGAGTTTAGTAATACCACGCGTTGTGCATATGCTGTCGAAATATGTCTGTCTGTCCGTCCGTCACACGCCGGTATTCTCTCGAAACGGCTAAACATATCATCACACTATTTTCACCGTCGGTTAGCTACACCATTCTAGCTTTTCTACACCAAACGGTATGACAATTAACGGGGCTTCGAATGGGGTGGCGCGGTGGCTTAGTGGTAGGGCGTCGGACTTGCGATCTAAGAGTCGCGGGTTCGACGCCCGGCCGTGACGCTGCTGCGCAACAACTTTAGGCAAGTTGTTCACACCCTACTGCCTCTGTCACCAAGCAGTATAATTTAGTACCAGCGAAAGATGGGAAGTAAACAGGCATATCACGTGGTGCACCAACCCGTATCACGTGGTCTCGCAGTGTTCGCAGATGCCTGGCTGTCGGGTTGGCTTGCGGAGATCAATTCCGACTTAAACGGTAGCGCATTAGGTGGTTCCACGACGATGCGCTATACAAATCCACGACTTTACTTTTTTACTTTTTCGAATGCAGGGGATATGAAAAACAGCGGAGCTTCTTGTAATACCGGTATTAGTTCTTACGGGAAACGTAAAGCAGATCACTGAGATCAAGGTAACTCTGCGACTACAAGCTGTTTTGAAGCAACAACCTACCGCCGGGATGTGCTTGCCTGCTGAGCCTACGCCGTCAGACTCATATGAACAGTACTAATCTCGTATCGTTCGTTGCTTAGCGTTACACAGGGTAGAAGGTCGTGAATACCTGTTCTTGATTATCCAGTACGGAAGGTCACCGTCAGTTGTGTTCTGCGTGCCGTAGCCGACTACAAGAACGCCGTGGTTGATGGACGTCGTGCAGTCGGAACTGGCATATACCCCGCCCGAGTACATCTGACGTCAATTTCATGTACAAATACAATGTTAGCCAGTCAAGCATTACCACTAGATAGTAGATGCAGATATTCTGGCTAATAGGATTAATCAAATCATACAGGACACATGCTCTAAACAGTACACTAAGCTCTCTGAAGCCTCACCTCAGCAGATGTGGGCTGCTGTTAAAGCCACTAATGGAAGCAATGTCTGCCATACACAGTATCCTCGGCATATATTCCATGACCTCGAAGAAGTTAATAAATACTTTGCTTCTGTTTGTTGTGACCCCAATTATTCTGTCGATGATGTTTTGTACTTTAAGAGGTCAGCGTGTTCTGTTAATAATTGTAATATTGTACTTGCAGCTTACAAAGTTGAGCATTTATTGAGTACCATGAAAGCCAGCTCACCTGGCCTTGACAATATACCACATTGTTTCTATCA
>Ga0209149_1001272_pt1 | contig 12474 bp, 5 predicted proteins | sample WorMetTyACAVOLI2_FD_187423 | JGI IMG/M metagenome (GOLD analysis project Ga0209149, IMG submission 187423) | Marine gutless worms symbiont microbial communities from Max Planck institute for Marine Microbiology, Germany - Olavius algarvensis... ... | reverse complement strand
CAAATGCGAATATACTAGACTCAACTCATCGTGCTCTGGCCCATTGATTATTGTCAGGATCCCAGGACTCTTAAGACTAATCCTAATCACTGTCACAGAAGATAGCTAGGTTGAGCAGTTGTAAGAACTTTGTAAGTAAGAGAGAGAAGTTTATATTCGATGCGTTCGTTTACCTTTAGCCAATGGAGAGAATCAAGACAACGCTGCCGAGCGTGAAGCTGCATTTTACAAATTCTGTAACAGTTTTGTACAGTTTGCGGTGATCGAACAGTGAACGTTCTCATTCCGTGACAGATCTGTGCTGTGATATATGTGCTCGGATCTTCGTTCTGCCATAAGTGGCCTCTGCTTGCTCAGTTCTCCCTGATGTCAAAGAGGGATGACTGATAGATGCTAGGCGACTTGCTGTTAACAGCGTGCAGTTCCCGCCCGCTGCGGTCGTAGTCAATTTTTGCATTTCCGCTGCCGTCGATTTGCGCGCGACGCGATACGCCATGCGAAAATGATGACTGTGCCGCGTGAGTCGTCCGATCGAAATGTTGGCCGATTGATAGAGGCCGATCGGCGGCGCGGGGGAGGGAGAGATGGCGGGGGTGGCGTATTAACGAAGCGGGCGGGTCAACGGGGGCCAGTGACAGCCGTGTGAACAATAGCCAGCAGGCCCTCGATCCTCCATTATATGATTGTCGGTAGGACATCGCCGGCCGAAGCTCGGTCGTCAATCCTGGTTCCTATGACACCCTCTAACCTCGCATCATATTGATGATCCAGCGCCCAAAAATAGAATTATCATTTTTATAGACAGACTGAGAAGAACGCAGCGACCACATTATATATGTTAGCGAGCGTTACGTAATAAACGCTCTGCTATTGAGATCGCATTTCCATCTGTCTGTCTGTCTGTCTGTAAAGCGCGTGTATTCAGAGTAAACGGAGGACTTTTTGCAGAATCTATTTACACCACCTGATAATCCAGGGATCTACCTCGATTGTAAAAAAGCGCGAATATACTCGCAGCCGTCTTCCCGCGGAGGCGGGTTGTTATAAAGAAGGGGGTCTGAAAAAATCGCGATTTTCGACCAATATCTCGCTCTATCTTGGATCCTTCGAGGTTACGACATTCTTCAACACTAAATAATGCGAAAATGGTACAACATAGAGCTAAACTAACAATGGTAGACTGACAGGAAGATTGATTGATTGATTGATTGACAGGAAGTCGTATCGAATTCTGCCATTTTCAATGACCCTGAATGACCTCTAACTCAGATTTAAAGGACACACCATTATTCGACGTTCAGTATCATAAACGGTACAAGATGCATAGTTTCAATGGAATACTAATAGGAATGTACACAGGCCCTACTCAACGGTGTAAATTCGAACGTCCTTGAGAGACTTTAAACTGTGAGTGAGCTACGCGCAAACGGCGAATTTTTTTTCCATGAATCTACGCTACCTGCTAATCGGTTGACCTGGGTCTCGTGTGAAAAAATGCGAACATACCTGCGTCCTGTAATACGTTAGGCCTATGTCTTACTTACTCCGTGCAAAGTGACCTATAAATAGACATAAGACAAATACGTAGCGTAAATCCCGGCTCAGGCTCTCGAACAATATTTACTAATACTTTAAAAATAACGATTTTAGCGAGCGTTTTACGAAGTCATCGCTAGGATTAAAACCTCCTGACCCCAAAGTTAATTATTGCATGCACTAAAATAGTACTGAGATCGCCGTCAGTCCGCGTTTCTGTGCGCCTGTGTGTATTCCGGTATAGCGCAAAAAGGCAAAGCTGCAGGTAAACAACGATAACCGAAACACTACCACCAAGTTTGTAGGGCGGCATCAGCTACTTGGTTTCGCTGAGAAATGCGTGGCTTTCAAGAAAAACGATAAAAAAACTACAAAAACTCGTCACAAAACAGCTGAGCGACTGCCACGAAGCTGCCGCGTAGTTGTAAAAGCCGCCGTTTACGTCAAGTATTCATTCGTCTGACTATTCACGGTAACATACTGCCTACACAGCACAGGAAGCGCGCAGGCCTTGTGAAGTATAATGCAAAGGCAACTTCGAATTAAGTTATATTGTGCACGCAACACAGCAATTTCGTTTCTATTTTCGTACCGCATGTCGTTGCGGTCGCTATTGTTGTTTCGACGAGCAGCAGACGAGCGATGAGTCTTTCATGCAGTGTACGCAAGGTATACGTTCTGTAATGGACGAGAGCTTTTAGGACGGATGTCAGCACGCAGTTGTGGCGGACGAGGCAATTCAATTGACCCGAAATAGCTCAGTGTGACAACATGTTTTAAACTGGACAGTTGCTGCAGGGCCACATCGTCTATTTCAATATCTCCGCAACGTTCTCAGCGAAAAATGAATATTGCACCGGACAGTGTTGTCCCTTATTTGTGCGCCATCCAGCAAAAAGTGGCGATATTGAACATAAACAACGTATTATTTGGTTTAGAAGTGTTAGTAAATGACTTAAGTATATACGTATGTATGTATAATGTAAAGAAACAGCAAAATAAAATGCACAGGTTACTCTTTTCAAAGTTATAAAATATGTGGTCTTTAATTTGTCAGTGGAATTGAGAAACAAAAAAAAACTATGACAGTTTGCATAGGCAGAAGAATAAACAAGACGTTGTCTTCCGTATTTGTTGTCACATACAACTGCATTAAAAATTCATCTTTTCAGTATCATAATTTACTGCAGTGGCATAATAACTGACAACGGACCACATTTTCAATAGGGATCATCCGAGAACGGTCCTAGATACATTGACAACGTTAAGTAACGTTCGAGTTTTGTGACACGCGATCTTAGAAGGTCGCGTTACGTGGCCTGTCTATCTGTTTATCCCGTGGCTGCTCATAGCTAATTCGAAGGTTGCTCATGTCACATGTAGGCAGCACAACAGGATTCGGGTCAAAGGTCAAGGTCACAAAGCCACATACGCCATAATAAAATAACGAGTGGGCGCACAGTACAAAAACAACTTGAGCCAGTTTTCATGCCAATGCGCATCGACTGTATCACAAGGGGGATTTGCCAGCGAGAATCATACGTACTTGACCAAGGGGGGATATTGCTGAGGGGAATTTGTCTGACATTCCATACAACAGTCACGCAAACACGATGAAGGACGGCAATCGGCATGGACGAAATTGAACGCATTGTACCCGTTGGCGACAGTACCGTATATAACGTCTTGGTATACAACTGATTTCGGCCGAACATTCACTGGCTGCGGGAGAAATGTCGTCGTCATTCAGGCGGTCGACCTTCGACCGCAGACGCGTATAATGTCGGTGGCCGATGCAACGTCTGGTCTGACGCCGTTGCCAAGTGTATACTCGGCGATGAGCGTATGTATGTGCACACCATCGATCTACTGGCGACGCAACCGGAGACAAGATAGTCGCGAAGCGTCGTCCTCGTCTTCCACGACCACACACAGTCGCCGACCTATTCACGGCCGGCGACGCGGCGGTGGGACAAGGAGAGCTGCTGCCGTCGTCGTCATCGTCGTCGTTGGATGTCACTGCGGCACGCAATACGTATACGATCGTATATTCAAACGCTTAGGCACCTTCCTCTGATCTCTGGCTTCGACAAAAAGCTTAGCTGTCGCAGAGAGTATCATTGACTATTTTGCTAAGTCACCCAAGATCACTCAAGGTCATTTGAAATAACACTGTTGAGTAGGGCGTGTGTAAGTCCCTATTAGTATTTCATTGAAACTATGTCTGTATCCCGTACCGTTTCTGAGATATTCAGCATTAAGGAATGGCGTGACCTTGAAACTGCGGGCAGGGATCGTTCAAGGTCATTGGAAATGGCGTCGTTCGATACCATATACGACTTTTTATTGGTCCGCCATAGTATATATTGCTCTATCTGGTACCGTTTTTGCCCTACTTGACGCTGAAAAAATATCGTTACCTTAAAATCTGCGTTAAAGGTCACTGAAGGTCATTCAAACTTGTACCATTCGAAAGATTGGGTGCGGTTTCCTATTCGCCTTCCATAGTAACTATGACCGTATCTTTAACCGTTTATGAGATAATCAGCGTCAAAGAATAGCGTGACCTTGAAAACTGGGTTAGGGGTTGTTCAAGGTCATTGAAAATGGCGCCGTTCGATAGATCATATACAACTTTCTATTGGTCCGCCATTGTAAGTATAGCTCTATCTGGTACCGTTTTTGCGCTACTTGACGTTGAAAAATATCGTGACCTTGAAATATTGGTTACAGGTCACTGAAGGTCATTCAAACTTGTACCATTCGAAAGATTGGGTTTGGTTTCCTATTCACCTTCCATAGTAACTATGGCTCTATCTTGCATCAGTTCCGAGATAAAGCGAGATATTGGTCGAAAATCGTGATTTTTTTCATACCCTTTTGAATTCGACGCCCCCGTTCATGGAGTTCCCGTCGGAATATTGCCATCCCGTTTGGTATAAAAAAATTAGAATAGTTGGGCTACCCGATGGTGAAAAGAAACTTTGAGGATATGTATAATCGTTTAAACACAATACCGGCGTGTGACAGACGGACGGACAGACGGACGGACGGACATCTTGCCACGGCATAGTCCCCGCTATGCATACGCGTCACGCGGTAATAAATTGGAGCTTAGCAGGGGATGGGTAAGTAAGAGTATTTCTGAGGCGCAAGTATAACCAGTTACAAGGCGCTGTGGTCAGCTATCTCTTATAGAGACGGTTTCAGGTGGTCGCCTATATTATTGTTCGTACATGACGTCCCGTCACAAGTACGAAGATAAACCGTTCCACGCACGCGGACCTCAACAAGCAAGCTTCTACGTCAATACTCACTCACTTTTAGTCGCCGTCGATTTTTATCGCGCGATATTGATATAGCAATTCTGTCCGTCCGTCCGTCCGTCTGTTCGTCCGTCACGTTCCAGTATTCTACCGAAACGGCTTAAGATATTATCATAGTTTCTTCACCACACGGTTGCCCAATCAGTTATATGAGTATCAAACATCTTCGAGAAATTCAGACGGGGTCACCCCCAACTGGACGTCCAATGTAGGTGTGGTAGGCAAAAAATAGGATTCTCGGCCAATATCTGGCTTCATCGCGTGTTCTGAACGGTTCAACCGCCAAGTGTTATACACACAACTGTGCTGTACCGTTGGTGACACTCATCGCTGGTAAGCGGCTCGTTTGTTGTTCACGTAAGACGGTCAACGAAGTGTTTATGACAAGGCTCAACGTTACGCCGAAGACGACAGAATTTAATTGTACGCAGTCGTAAATCTGATGCCACAATAACTAATAATAAAAGACGGCGCTCCATGTATTGTACTGTCGACGCTTACTAGACAGATAGGAATCGCGCGTCAGCAATGCTGTTACATTACATTACATTACATTACATTTTTTAACGTGGCCTAAGTAATAATTAACTTCAAGAACCACGATGGCGACAAAAAAACCATAGCAAACTACAAAATAACGTCCGGATAAGATTGTTGAAATAAGTGAGTTCTCAGTTTCTTTCTGAAAACTGACAACTGTTGTTTACCTTGTGTGCGCAGCTGACGCGCGATCTGTTAGCGATAGCTAAGTTTCTTGTTTTTATGGACGGCAGTATACCATAGCTATGCAGAACATATGCTAGCTGTGAGCGGCGTCTGTCCAGCAGTTCTGCTGACGGACGCTGGCACTGAGTCAAAACCAATGAATGTAGGATCATGTGTTTTCACCATTCGGTAGTCCAGAAACCAGTTTTTATGAGATCATATTTCGTATGCTACATCACAGGAAAGCACCACTTTCGAGGGCTTAAAACCAGACTAGGGTGGGTAAGAAGGCGAAAAAAGCAATTTCCGACACTTGCGTCGCTATATCTCGCAGACGGTGGAGATACAACTTAGGTTGTTATTGGAAACTAATAGAAAATTAGACATGAGCTTTCGATTGGTACCAATTGCGATGACCTTGAATGATCTTGAACGAACGAAATGCACCGTTCATCTCTTTTTCCGGAGCTCGCTGTGTAGATGTGAGTGACGACAGAACAATACTGCCAGCGACAAAAACGTAGCCGATAGTCCGGTGCATACAAAACAAGAAGCTCAGCTGTCGCAGAGAGACCGTGCTATGCTTTGTCATTTCGGAGACAAAGCGAGATTATTATTGGTCGGAAATCACAATTTTTATCGCGCCGTGCTATGCACAGCACGGACTATGCTGTCGCAAGATGTCCGTCTGTCCGTCCGTCTGCCCGTCCGTCACACGCTGGTACTGTGTCGAAGCAGCTAGACATTTCCTCGAGCTTTTTTAACCGTCGGGTAGCCACACCATTCTACAATTTTTCCGTAACAACTGTTACGGGAATATTCCGACGGAGACCCCAACGGTGGCTCGAATGCAGGAGGTATGAAAAATTGTGATTTTCAACCAATATCTCGCTTTATCTCGGAAACGATATAAGATAGGTCCATAGTTACTATGGAATGCGAATAGGAAACTATATCAAAGCTGTTGAATGGTATTATTTTCAATGACCTTGAACGACCCGTAATCGTGATTTCAAGGTCACGGCATTATTTGATGCTGAATATTTCAGAAACGGTACGAGATACAGGCGTAGTTACAACTGAATAATACTAATACGTACTTACCGAAGCCCTACTCAACGGTGTCATTTCGAATGATCTTGAGTGACTTAGCGAAATATTCAATAACACAAAGCATCGCGCGGTCTCTTTGCGACAGCCGAGCTTCTTGTTTTATACCCCCTGCACTTGCCGTCCCCATTCGGAGAGTCTCCGTCGGAATATTGCCGTTACGTTTGGTACAGAAAAACTAGAATAATATGGCTACCCGATGGTGAAAAATGTTTGAGGATGTTTAACCGTTTCGATGCAACACAGGCGTGTGACAGACAGACAGACAGACAGACAGTCAGACATCTTGAGACTGTACAGTCCGCTATGCACAGCAACGCGCGGTAAAAAAATTAAAGCGGTCACCCATCAAACGGGTATTTAATGTGTAAAATCAGCAATTTCCTGGCCATTGCGTTCACAATGTCGAGAAAAATAAACGTACAATAATGTAATTTTTACCGTCAGTTTTTGTTGGCGATAGACGAATTTCTTGTAAGAATAAGTTTTGCACGAATAGCTGCAGCGCGAAGCATACGCGCCCGGAATTGAACATACTGGTCAGCATGTGAACTAAATCGGATAATATGCGATAATCAGCAATTTTCTGACCTTTGCATTAACAACGAAAACGATTTCGGCATTTTCGTGTCCTTGACCTTTAACTTTGACCTTGACCCGACCAACATGTAGCGAGGGATCGACGAGAAATATTTCGGTCTTTATCTGAAGTAAATCTGACATTTTGCGGGACATAATCACAGACTGTACTAAAACAGTACCCGTCTGTGTTGGGGGAGTAAAACGTTTCAATCCAAGCCAGTTCTTATGTACACTGCGTCGCATAGTCGGTATACAGGGCTCGTCTAGTTCCCTGCTGTATTGACTGTCATGGTCTTGCCCACGTACACGGTCTGCTACGCGTCGACGTCGTCATACGGTAATTCTGGACGCTGCCGCAGCGCTCGGTCGTCATCACGTCGCGGCGTGCTACTTAGCGCCATCGTCGTCTACACACGCGATGACGAGGACGCGGCGGCTAATTTTTATCGTCGTCGACCGAGAACCCGACACACGGTTATTGCCGAGCGCCGACCCTCGCGGCGGGCGACGGCGGCGTCTCGGAGGACGCACGGCCCGCCAGCAGTGACCGATCGTCGCTGTCAGCCGCCGCGAAGAACAACGAGGACGACGCCGGTTGACGCTGGCGGCGTTGAGCGACACCAGGTCGTCTGATTGCTCCGGCTCGCTGTTCCCCTGTCCTTGACTGTCCCTCGTCTCTCGGCCTCGTTCCCCGCGTCTCTGCGTTGGCATTTCCCTGAACTCGGCGGCGCCCGTTGCGCACGGTGTGAAGTGACATCGATACGTATGACGAATTGCGCTGCGTATGTATTTCAGAGGTCGCGTCGTTCTGTCCGAACTGCAGTGGCCTCAATCGGCAGCCCGCGTAAATCCGTCTCGTTCCCGCCGTTCTCACACGCCCCACGTCCGCTGGATTTACTGCACCGATGACGTACATGTCACCGACGTCGACGACACCATTTTTATGCAAAGCCAACGCACGGGTCAGTAGATGCGCACGGAAACGATGGAGGTGATAGGCTTACTGTCGTTCGGCAACCGTCGAATTCGGCTCGACCGAAGCAGGGCAGGACGAGCACAGCCGCGGCACGGGCGTGCGTCAGACGTAGACCGCACGTCGTCGTTATGTCGACCGGGAGAGCGAGATCTACGACCGTCGTGGATCGCGCCAACTTCTCACGGCAGCGACGAGGAACGTAGATCCTGCAAGACTACGGACGGGCTCAAAATAGACTTGCGTGCGCTGATGTCCCGTTCCGTACCAATAAACAATTATGTCGTGTCTCGATCTGCCGTCCTCGCGTATCCTTCCCTGCCGTTATTTGGGCAACTGTGTGAGGCCGAGGGGACTTATACTTCTCATGGAGTGTTACAGTTAGGACAGGCTTTGACGCTGGCATGCGCGTTGAATGACTAATACAGTATAAAGTAAAAGTAAAGTAAAGTAAACGCGGCCATTTGTTTAGCGCATCGTCGCGAACACGCCTCTAATGCGCTACCGCTTCCCGTAAGTCGGCGCTGATCTCCGCTAGCCAGCCACCAGCCAGGCATCAGCGAACACTGCGAGACCACGGACACGGGCTGGTGTGTCATGCGATATGCCTGTTTACTCTCACAGCTTTCGCCGGGTACTTATTTCAGCCTGCACAGACGGCAGGCTCAGGCTGAGTAGGCCTGGGTGCCTGGTTCCGCGCCGAGGTGGTTTACCCATCCAAAGACGGTCACCCACCTATGCACTAACCGGGCCTAGCGTAGAGTAACTACGTTCGTCAGTATAATATGTATATCACAGTGTGCAACAGCTAACAGTGACGGAAATCATTTGTTTAGCACCCGTAACGACAAACAGTTCGACGACACACCATATACTATACACAGTCCATTAATTAGTGGTGCGAGTTATCGGCAGGTCACTTTGCCGAATAGCGGCAAAAACTGGCACCAGGCGCACCTAAACACGCTCCGTGTCCCATTACATGGTACTGCCAGTTGGCGATTTTTGTCGCGCGATGTTATGCAAGCGTGGCCTATGCCGCCATGCGGTGTCCGTCTGTCTGTCACGTTCGTACATTCTGACGAAACGAATAAACATATCTTTAATATTTTTTCGCCATCTGGTAGCACACCATTATAGTTTGTCCGTACCAAACGTCATGGTAAAATTTCGACGGGAACCCTCCCCCCGGGGCGTCGAATGCAGATGGGGTAAGCAAAAATCGCGATTCTGAGCCAATATCTGGCTCCATCGCGTGCTGTGAACGGTTCAAGCGCCAAGTGCAATACAGTCAGCTGGAACGGAAAATGACGAGTTGATGACACTAGTCGCCGGTAAGCGGTGGAATTTGTTGATGGCGAGAGACGACGACAAAGTGTATAGCAAGAAGTCTCGACGTTACGCCGAAGACAACAGAGCAGCATTTAATTGTACGCAGTGGTAAATCTGAAACCTAAGTAACAATAATAAAAGACTGTGCTCCAGGTATTACACTGCTGAAGCTAACTACTGACGGACACAGTGCATCGCGCGGCTTCTCTGCAGTAGCAGAGCTACTAGTCTTGTAATGGCATGATCCCAGAGACATTGCTCATCGAGCATGAATCGTAACAAAGTTAGAAACAAAAGGTTACAAACACAAACGACCAAACACATTATCTCACCGGCTGTGGCTGGCGAGATAATAATAACGACGTAAAAACGACCAAGTTTATATTTCACTTGAAGTCAGTTTTATGCTGCTCTGCATACGAATCTGCCTATAACATGGACTTATCACTCGACTGTATAATGCGTTATTAACCATTAGATTCCAGAGGCAATTATAGTGCCACATCAAATAATATGAAGTTGGTACACTGGGCGTTGCTGGGTGGGCTGCTACATTTGGTACAGCGAAAAGGGGACTGGGCGAGCTCCCAGCGCGCCCAGTCCCCTCCTCGCTGTATCAAATGTAACACCCCACCCAGCAACGCCCAGTGTACCAATCACTGTGTTGCTGCATAATGGTCCGTTGCTCTGCGGTTTTAATGTGGCCATAAAGGGTTAATATAACTGTCGATGGCGTTAGATAAATGACTTCTGTTACGCTTTTACTAACAGCATCTATCTGTTCATCGTGCAATGGTGCCAGGCTCCGACGTTATAGTCAGTGCAGTAACACAACACGCCACCATGTCGACCTCACACAGATGAAAGAAGAACTAGTCAGTAGATTAAATAGCCGAGCGTTACGCCTCGTCAACGTGTTCTGATTTTAGACGTTAATAATAACATAAAGAACGATATTATTAGACGACAGACAGATAGACGACAGACAGACGACAGACGGACGGCCGATGCCACAAGCCGAATGTAACGGCAAAAACCTTCTTGGGTTTCGAGGACAACTTGTTCGGAGATCGGAGAGCTCAGTTCTGTCGAGAATCAACTAATTTAGCCGCCGCTCGTGACAGCGAGAGCAGCTTAATGCATCGGAGCTGTCCATCTGTTCGTTTGTCTGTTTGTCCGTCTGTCGCAAAAATGCAAAAACAATGCGATTTTATCAGAAACTAAGCACTTAAAAGCTATGGTCTCTATTGACGACCTATAGAAGTTGTACATGCGCTTTTTCAAAGAACGCATTACGGCACCCCTAAAATCCAAGATGGCGGAGATCCGCCATCTTGGATCTTGACGCCAAAATGCGAAAACGCAATTTTCTGGAAAACTAAGCAATTTACTACGTTGTAATTGGGCTTTTCAAAGAACGCATTATTGGATCCCTAAAATCCGAGATGGCTGAGATCCGCCATCTTGAAAATCAACATGACGTCATTTTTTTCTGCCAAGGGTGGTTTGATTTGGATAAAATTTCGGAGACTGGTGCAGAATGACATGTTGACTGCGGTAATTGGTCGAAATCGAAACCAGATGTAGAATTCCAATATGGCGGACGTTTGGGCGAATTGAATGGCATGTCATTCCAGAGCCACGTATCACATTGTAGGGTGCTGCCACTTGGTGAATTCACTGTCACGATTCCAGAGCCACATGCCACATTGCAGGGTGTAAGAATTCCATCCGCCATATTGAAAGTCGTTCTTCACCATATTTTACTTTTTGGTTTTAATGCAGTTTAGGCTTTGACGAGCGGCGGCTTTCGTATCGTCTCCGACACATTTGTTTGTAAAAGTTGCAGAGTAGGTCGTTGCAAACTTCTGTCATTAGTGAATTCGGTGATTAATGTGATATTACTAGTCAGCGGACTGACTTCAAGCCGGTCGTCCTTACAGTCAAATGTCTGCGTGGACTGGCACGTTTATACCTCGCCGACGAATGTCAACGACCAGAGACACCTGAAGCTCGTCTTCGTCTATACGATCAACCACGTCATCACTAGTTTTTGTCCGTCACACGCGGCTTGCTACAGTCAGTGATCGAGAATTACCGGTCGCTGCTGCCCCTGTATGGAATAGTCTGTTGCAGCACGTCGTCTTCCTTGCCTGTTTTCAGAACACTACGTTTTCAGACGTTCCTTTCCCGACTATTACTCTATGTGTTAAATGCCTGCGCAGTGATTTCTGTCATGTTGGACATTGTAGTCGTAATCATATTTGTATTCATGTTCGTGTTCATTATAAGCAATACTAAGCATCCTCTGACAGACTGACACTGGTCCCCGTAACGTCGTATTTTAGAATCAAAACTAACTACCACAACGTGACACTACCGTCTGTTCGAGTGCCCGTGCCGGCGACGAAATTGCTTGGATTTAAGACGATACTGTCACTAAAACCGTCGACACGCTAGGCCTACAACGGCATCGTAAATGCAGTCTATACGTTACGTCGACGAATGAAAATGTGTTAGCGCACAAATGTTATTGCGATGTTCATATGCGTAGCTACGAGTAAGATTGAGAAAATAATTATATTAAAGAGAAAGCGTCCGCAACACGGTGGAGCTTAGTTCATTCTTGGATCTTAGGTCTTGGCTCTGTTAGGCCTATTCAAAAGCATACAGTAAAACTAAAGGCCCGTTTATAGCGACGCAACTCAACTCAACTCGACGTCGAGTTGAGTTGAGTTGAGTCGCGTCGCTATAGACACCCTCACCGACACAACTCAACTGTTGCCGACGATCGGCAATGCAACTGACCCAGTTGAACAGCGTACAGCCAATCAGCGCGAAGCAGGTCAGTCGTGTTTTTGTTCCCAGTGCTGCATTGTGATGTGTGATATACCAACCAGCGACGTTCAT